>Ga0255052_10000253_pt1 | contig 42075 bp, 45 predicted proteins | sample JV7_2_21_MG_FD_188632 | JGI IMG/M metagenome (GOLD analysis project Ga0255052, IMG submission 188632) | Seawater microbial communities from Jervis Inlet, British Columbia, Canada - JV7_2_21 | ecosystem: Environmental > Aquatic > Marine > Inlet | place: Canada: British Columbia | collected...
GCTTGACTGCCCTGATGAAATTAAGTTTAAAATAGTTGAAAAGGCAAAGGACGCTTTTAAGGAATACCCAGCTGTTACCATTGATGGAATAAGGATAAATTTCAATGATGGGTGGGGGCTGATCAGGGCATCTAACACACAGCCTGCCCTGGTTTTAAGGTTTGAGGCGAAAGATGAGAAGAGATTAACTGAAATAAAAGATTTCGTCGAGGCAGGGCTCAACAAGGTAATTAAGGAGGTCAGAAATGAAACAAAATAAAATTCTTCTTGTTGACGATGCAAAGATGTTTCAGGATATTTACAAGGTCAAGCTTTTGCCGGAAGGCTTCAAAATAAAAACAGCCAACAACGGAATGGAGGCCCTTAAGCTTTTGTCAGAGGAAATACCGGATCTTATACTGCTTGACCTTAACATGCCTGTGATGGACGGGTTTAAAGTTCTCCAGGCGGTAAAGGCTGATCCAAAGTTTTCTTCAATTCATATTGTGGTATTATCTTCCAGGGGACAGCCCGAAGAAATAGAAAAAGCTATCAATCTGGGGGCTGACGGTTACCTGGTAAAATCAACGGCAAAACCCAATGAAGTCATCAACAAGGTAAAAGAGGTATTAAGCAGGGAAGAGTCCTGAACTAAAAAAGGGAATATGAGTAAAACATTTATTGCAATTCTTATTTTATTTACTGCTTTGGCAATTGGCTGTGATTTATTCGAAGAACGAGGTAAAGAAGTGATAAGGGCTTATGATAGAACTGAAAAGATAGCAGGGCAGGAAAGCTTAAGAAATATAAAAACCGCAATCAGGTCATATCATGCATTGAACGGAAAGTATCCCGAAACCCTTGAAGATATTGAGAATTTTATCGGCTCTTCAGTTGATCCTGAACTTTATGAGTACAATCCTGAGGACGGAGAGTTAAAACTGATAAATCAATAAGTAGCTGACGAAGGGGCTTAAATAGTTCACCAGTCTGCTTTTCCCGTGAATTTAGGTAGAATCATTGGAACTTCCTTCTGGTAATTCCTGTAAACATCCCCCAGTTCTCTTGCAAGGCGCCTGTCTTCTAACACGGTTCCTGTAATAATATATACAGCAAGAATTCCCATCCCCAGGAATTTAGCAAACGGTGCATTTGTCATAGAAGCGATACAGAAAATAAAGGCGCCGAGATACATGGGATGGCGCACTATGCCGTAAAACCCGTGTTTCTTAATAACCCGAGCTTGCTCAGTTTTCATCCCCCTGCCTCCTGCTTTTTGTTTTTTGTCTTTGTCCCTGGTCTCTCGTTTCTCTTCCTTCATCCCTCGTCCATCGCTTTTCGTCTCTCTTTTTAATATCTTCCTGATGCCTGCAAATTCCCATATGTCAAAAGTGAGAAAAGAACCACCTATCAGTATCATACCAAGAAAGATTGCGACATATTTGAACAGCAGAAGGAACGGTGAAAGTTTGATAACAACAGGACCTTGAATTGCATTCTGCCAGTAAAGCAACGGGAGAACCGTTACAAGTGAAAATGTGTTATAGAAGGTCCGGTAAAAGATAAATTTATTTTTTAGCCGTTTTTTGAACCACTCTTTTGTTCCCGTTGCAAGCAAAAAACTATGAAAAAAACACCAGAGTACCCAGAGGATGCACAGCAAAACATAGTTCATGATATTTTTATCATAATCCTCTGCTGGAATATAAGTCAAAAATCAAACTTATAGTCATTTGGTTGTTTCCCTGATTGATTCTTCTGTTATCTGAAGGAGTTTTTTCAGTTCCTGAGTGGAGATGTTTAAAGGCGGCATTATGACAACAACATTACCAAGAGGCCTTATAATAAGGCCTTTTTCTCTTGCTTTGTAACAGGCCTTCCATCCAATTTTTTCTTTAATGTCATAAGGTTTTTTGGTTTTCTTGTCCTTTACAAGTTCAATTCCAACCATAAAACCTTTTTGCCGTACCTCGCCTACATGCTGGAGGCCCGATATTTTTTTAAGGCCTTTTCTTAATGTTTCAATCTTTTTTTGCAAATTTTTTATGGTTTTTTCTTTTTTAAATACCTCAAGATTTGCTAAAGCAGCAGCACAGGCAAGCTGGTTTCCTGTGTAAGTATGACCATGAAAGAAGGTTTTCATGACTTTGTATTCTCCAAGAAATGCCTTGTAAATTCTTTCTGTTGTAATGGTTGCGGCAAGAGGCAGGTAACCGCCCGTAATCCCTTTTGCGAGGCAGAGAATATCGGGGGTTACATTTTCATTCTCGCATGCAAACATTCTGCCTGTCCTTCCAAATCCGGTTGCAATCTCGTCAGCTATTAAAAGAATGTTATATTTTCTGCTTAGCTTTTCCACGCCTTTCATGTATCCATGTGGAGATACAATCATACCACCCGCTCCCTGGACTAAAGGCTCAATAATTAATCCTGCTATTTCTTTATGATGTTTTTGAAGAATTTTTTCCATTTTTTTCAAGCAGAAGAGCCTGCAGGAGGGATATTTTTTACCAACTTCACACCTGTAACAATAAGGCGAGGGCGCTTTGTAGGACTTAAAAAGCAAAGGAGAAAATATGTTATGAAATATATCAATCCCTCCAACGCTTACTGCTCCTATAGTGTCGCCATGATATGCGTTATTAAGTGATAAGAATTTTACCTTGTCTTTTACCCCCAGGTGTTTCCAGTACTGAAAAGCCATCTTAAGCCCTATTTCCACAGCGGTCGAGCCGTTGTCAGAATAGAATACTTTTGACAGTGACCGGCGACGTGTAACCTGCCTACCGGACAGGCAGGCGCGTGAAGAATTAACAGTATTTACAAGTTTTTCAGCCAATTCTATGGCGGGTGGATGCGTAAGACCGAGAAGTGTTGAGTGACTGATTTTATCAATCTGTCCTTTAATTGCGTTGTCCAACTCTTTTTTACCGTGTCCATGTACCGAAACCCAGACAGATGATATGCCATCGATATACCATTTGCCGAAAATATCCTTAAGAAAAGAGCCCCTTCCTTCAGTGATTATTAACGGGGCCTTTTTTGTCCATTCCTTCATCTGGGTGAATGGATGCCATAGGTATTTTTTGTCGAGTTGCTCAAGTTGTTTTTTACGTAATTGAATGTTCAAAACAGGTTCCTCATTGTTAAATCAGGATTTTTTGTGCTAATTGCAAATATATTAACACAAAATTAAACTGTAAACTAAAAGACATTTAAGATTTTATTAAATAAAAGAAATTCTTGAGGGGGTTTACAAGGTTAAAGTTTCAGAGTTATAATATTTAAATGAGCAAAAAAACAATTGTAATTCTTATAGTGGTTGCTGTATTTTTAGGCTATTTAATTGGAAGCAAATTAGATATCTTTTCGCTTAAATCAACTTCATATCTGCCTTCTTATAACCCACCTCAGGTTTCCAAGTCCCTTAAAGGAGAAAGTTTAGCTTTTTCAGATATAGTCAGGGCTATAAGCCCGACGGTTGTAAACATATCTACAACCAAGACGGTGAAAGGAAAAATTTCGCCTTTTTCACACTTTTTTGAAGGTCCATTTGGAGATTTTTTTGAGCCTTTTCGTATTCCCAAGAGTTGGAAAGAACAGAGCCTCGGTTCAGGCTTACTGGTTTCATCTGACGGCTATATCCTTACAAACAACCATGTAGTGGAAAAGGCCGATGAAATAAAGGTAACCCTTTATGATAAAGAGAATTATAAAGGTAAAGTTGTTGGCTCAGATCCGAAAACTGATATTGCAGTTATTAAAATCTCTGCTAAAGGACTGCCTGCCATAAAATGGGGAGATTCGGACAGTCTTCAGGTTGGAGAGTTTGTGCTCGCATTTGGCAATCCCTTCGGGTTTAGCCACACAGTTACCATGGGGATCGTAAGTGCGGTTGGAAGGGCAAATGTGGGTATTGCCGATTACGAGGACTTTATACAGACCGATGCAGCTATAAATCCCGGCAATTCAGGCGGCCCTCTGGTTAATATTCAGGGAGAATTTATCGGATTAAATGCAGCAATTTTTTCAAGGACCGGTGGTTATCAGGGTATAGGTTTTGCTGTACCAAGCAATATGGCTAAATCGGTTATGGATCAACTCATAAACAAAGGGGTGGTCACAAGGGGCTGGCTTGGTATAGCAATACAGAACATTACCCCTGAGCTTGCAAGAGGATTTGGTCTTAAGAAATCCGGGGGTGTCCTGGTTACCGAAATTTTCGATGGTAGCCCTGCTGAAAAGGCCGGTTTGAAAAGGGGCGATGTAATACTTGAGATTAACGGTAAAAAAACCAGTAACGTTCAAATACTTAGAAATATGGTGGCCCAGACCGAGGTAGAGAAAACTATAAAATTGAAAATCATCAGGGAAGGCAATCCTGTTTCTCTTCAGGCAAAGGTTGCAGAACTTCCCAAAGAGATCTCTGAGGCCCCCCCGGCAGAATTGGAAGAGAGTGTGGGCGAAGAGAATAAACTTGCCGGCTTCAGCATTACTGAATTAACGCCTGTAATAGCCAAGCAGCTTGGACTTTCAAGGGAAGAAAAAGGTGTTGTGATAGTTACCGTAGAACCTTACAGTGTTGCGGAAGAGGCAGGGCTAAAGAAGGGTGATGTGATCCAGGAAATGGACAGGAAAAGAGTAGAGAACCTTAGGGATTTTAATAATATAACCTCACGTATAAGAAAGGGGGACACCGTACTTTTATTCATTAACAGGGGAGGGAAAAAGTCTTACATTACTCTTAAGGCATATTCTTGAAGAGGAGAGGTGAAATAATGATTTCTAAATTTATATTCTTAATGGTTTTTGCGGCAGGCGGTTATCTGCTCGGGGTGAGGGAAGGACTGCCTTATCAGGGTCTTATACTGGGTGCCGGGATTGGTATAATCGGGCTAATTTTAGAGTTTCTTTTCAGCAAGACAAAAGCCGGCACCATTTTTTGCGGGCTGATAGGGCTGTCTTTGGGAATACTGTTTGCGAAATTAGTCTACTACCCCATAAAGGCCCTTTTCGGCACTGTTGATTATATTTATGCCCCGGTTATACTTAATGCCCTTTTTGGTTACAGTGGTTTACTCTTAGGACTGAGAAAGGGTAAGGGATTCTCATTATCTGGCATTATTAACTCTGTTAAAGGCGTGGAAGAAGAGAATCTCAAGATTATAGATACCAGTGCCATAATTGACGGCAGAATAGCTGATGTCTGCGAGACAGGGTTTGTAGAAGGAGCCTTTATTTTGCCTCAGTTTATCCTGCAGGAGCTTCAGCACATAGCTGACTCTTCAGATTCATTAAAAAGAGCAAGGGGCAGGAGAGGGCTGGATGTTCTCCATAAAATCCAGAAGATGTCCGCTTTAACTGTAAAAATAGTTGATCAGGATTTCCCTAAAATAAAAGAGGTGGATGCTAAACTGGTTGCCCTGGCAAAAATTCTAAGCGCCAAGATAATAACTAATGATTTCAATCTTAACAAAGTAGCAGAACTGCAGGGTGTATCAGTACTCAATATTAACGAATTGACAAATGCTCTTAAACCGGTAGTCTTGCCGGGTGAAAGCATGAATGTATTTATAATCAAAGAGGGCAAGGAATCCAACCAGGGCGTTGCCTATCTTGATGACGGCACAATGGTAGTTGTTGATAATGCAAGGCGGCTTATAAATAAGAACGTCAACGTAACTGTAACCAGTGTACTTCAAACCACTGCGGGCAGAATGATATTCACCAGGCTCAAGGAAGAGGAGGACAGGGAAGAATTAAAGATGGCAAGACACTGATGAAGACAAAGATAGTTGCCATAGTCCCGGCAGCTGGCCTAGGAAAGAGATTCAGCAACACTTTAAGAAAGCCTTTTGCAAAAGTTGCTGATATACCGCTTTTAATTTATACGTTAAAGAGACTCCATCAAGCAAAATCCATTACCGAGATCATCCCGGTTCTTAGAAAGGAAGATATGAGCAGGGGCCTTGAGCTTATTGAATCATACGGCCTGGAAAAGATAAAGCAGATTGCATCAGGCGGAAAAGAAAGGCAGGATTCAGTTTATAATGCTCTCAAGCTGGTTAAGGCCGGTGCAGCCCGGTCCAGGGATGATTGCCTTATCTTTATCCATGATGGTGTAAGGCCGCTTGTTTCCGCTAAGCTAATACAAGAACTTTTAAAGGGCATAAAAGGGGTTGACGGTGTTGTCCCCGGTCTTTCTGTAAAGGAAACCTTAAAGAAAGTTAACACTAAAGGTTTTGTCATCTCAACCGTTAACAGGAAGGTGTTATGGACAGTCCAAACTCCCCAGGTCTTTCCCTTTAAGGTAATTAAAAGGGCTTATGACAGGGCCTGTAAAGATGGCTTTCACGCAACAGATGATGCTGCTCTTGTAGAGAGGATAGGAGGCAGGGTGAAGACAATAAAGGGAGACCCCTATAATATAAAAGTAACCACCCCTGAAGATATGGATATGGTAGAGTATTTGCTTGCAAAGAAAATAGTGAGTAACTAGAATCGAGGCAGAGTTTATTATGAGAATCGGAATTGGCTATGATTCACACCGGTTTTTGGAGGGAAGGAAACTTGTCCTGGGAGGTGTAGAGATTCCCTTTAGAAGGGGTCTGCACGGTCATTCAGACGCAGATGTTCTCTGCCACGCAATAATAGACTCAATAATAGGCGCACTCGGACTGGGAGACATAGGTAAGCATTTCCCTGATACAGATAACATGTGGAAGGATTCATCAAGCATTGAACTGCTTTCAAAAACTGTTGAGTTGATGAAAGAAAACAGGTTTGAGGTCTTATGGGTCGACTCTGTAGTTATAGCGGAAAACCCAAAACTCGGACCTTTTACAGATAAAATGAAGGAAAATATCTCAAAAACCGGGATACCGATAAATGCAATTAATATAAAGGCAAAGACTAACGAAGGCATGGGTTTTATCGGTAAAGGCGAGGGCGTAGCAGCCCATGCAGTATGTCTTTTGAGGTCTGTTTAATCTGGTTTAAATAAAGGGCTAAAGAAAGGCGCAATTACGTTATAATATTATATAAACAGGATGGGCCTGATTAACGCACTGACTTAGTTCACATTTTTTTCATATTTTAATTCTACCATTGAAGCAGGGCCGGGAATCAAAAGGAGGATAAATGAAATATAAGGGACTTATTCTGGTAGCTCTGATTGCCGTTGCAATAGCCGCGCTTGTCTTTCTTCCCGAACAAAAAATATATAAGGAAGTTGCATCGATCGGTTCACTGGCCCCTGATTTTGAGCTTAAAGATTCCAAGGGCAAATTATGGAAGATGTCCGACCTCAGGGGAAAGGTAGTATTTATAAATTTCTGGGCTACGTGGTGTACCTCGTGTAAAGCAGAGATGCCTCATAAAGAAGGCCTGTATAAAAAAATGCAGGGCAGGCCTTTTCAGATGCTGGGAATGCTTTTCCAGGATAATCCCAGGAATTTAATTCCTTATTTCAGAAAGTATAAGGTCAGCCCTCCTACACTTATAAGTCCTAACGACGAAGCCGGAAGGTTATTCGGGATTACCGGTGTCCCGGAAACATTTATCATTGATAAAGAAGGGATTGTAAGAGAGAAGTTTGTCGGGCCGAGAGAGTGGGACAGCCCTGAAATCATGGCTGAAATTGAAAAGTGGTTATAGCGGCATGTATTTCAAACAGCGAGAGACACAAACCTGCCTGAATGCTGAGGCATGTAAACCTGTACCTGTCTGCCGATAGGCAGGGGCAAAAAGGTACAGAGTCCCGGAAAACACAATATACATGTATGAGGAATTAAAAGGGCTTGCTTTTTCATCCGGCGCATCTTTATTCGGGACAGGGAATATAGAAGACCTGAGGGCTCGTTTTGATGCCCTCCCGCCTGAGCAGACGGAAGGGCTTTCTTACGGTGTTTCCGTAGGCGTAAGGGTTTCTGACTCGGTTTTAAAAGGCATTGTAACCGGACCCACCCGCCATTATCTTCATCACTATAAAATGCTTAACCTTTTACTTGACCAGACTGCACTGAAACTTTCGCTTGCAATCCAGGATAATGGACATAAGGCCCTTCCAATACCTGCAAGCCAGATTATTGACTGGAAAGAACAGACCGCACACCTTTCTCATAAAATGATTGCTCTCAGGGCTGGTATCGGCTGGATAGGCAGGAACAACCTGCTTGTGCATCCTGATTTTGGCTCTAAAATAAGGCTTGCAACCGTCTTAACGGATATGCCGGTCAAAACAGACAGCCCTGTTGAGAGGGACTGTGCTGAATGCAGGAAGTGCATTGAGATATGTCCTGTATCGGCAATCGGGGAGACTCATGAAAAATGGAATAAAACGGCCTGCCTTGAAAAATTGAAATATTTTGCCAAGGCCCGTAATGTAGGTCAGTATATATGCGGTCTTTGTGTAAAGGTATGCCAACCGTAGAAATTTTGTTATACAATATATGTTAATCGTTACCTGCCTGCCGGTAGGCAGGCTCGAGAAATTAATAACAAATAACTTATAACGCAGAATTAACCGATGCGAAACAGCCACAGCTGGGTCGCATTCGGTTGAATGACAGGTTAGGCTTTTTATATGAGTTTCATGAATTCATCAACAGATAAATTTGTCTGTTTCAAGATATGCGATAAGGTTGACCTCTTGATGGGTTTGTGTGCTGGAACTGTGAGTTTTAAGGTTTTTTCTGAGGTGTGCTTATGTAACCTGATATGACTGCCTTTTTGTCGAACGACGACCCATCCATCACGGCGTAGAGCTTTAACGACCTGCTCATAATTTAAACTTGGAACCTTTGTCATACAGTGACTTCAAGAACTCGCGCTTCCGGATTAAATTCAATATCATCTTCGATTGGCTCAAGATACAATTCAATAGCTTCTCGAATGTTGCTTAGTGCTTCTTCCTGTGTATTACCTTCACTAATGCAACCTGGAAGTGACGGAACAATAGCCGTGAATCCTCCTTCATCGCTTGGCTCTAAAATTACTTTAAGTTTCATTTTTTATCCTCCAACTTGTGACAATTCCCTATTTTTTAAATTACAAACCAACCTATTCTATTATATAGAAATTATACCAGATAAAAAAGGAATTAAGTAAAAATCGAAAGAGTCCGAAAAATGCGAAAAAGTGGAAACTTGTTTCATATTCCTCTCTACATTCTTATTCTATTGTTCTTTTTTTAAGTTGTTTCTCAGTTTCTTTCTCTTCCTGTTCTGATTTAGCTAATTCACGAGCTTCCATAAGCTCATAATTATATGTTTCTGCTACTGATAAGGCTCTTTCTAAATTATCTAAATTTCTTCGTTTTTCATTTAACTTATCAAAAAGGGTTCTTTCGGTTTTTTTACTCAATTTTCCTTTTGATTGTGTATGAGTAATGTCACATGCACAATTTACTGCCTCTTGCCTAAGGCGGTGAACAAGCATCCGTAATTTTTTTAATTCATGGCCCTCGACAATAATAGGTTCCCAAAACATAATTATGCCACCCTTCTTTTTATTAGCCTAATGCGGAGCTGAGCGTCGTCGAGACGGTGTCAAGCGAAGCTTGTAAGACGGCGATGACGTTCGCTCCAGTGAAATTGTTGGGCGGTCTCTATTTTCTTCTTATCAAGGCCGTCCAGCAATTTGCTGGGTGAAGTCCCGAATACAACGGGATAAACTCCAGCTCAGCTCCGCATTGGGGCGGAAACGGTATTTAAATTATATCTTTTATTTCCTTTTTAGTTTCCGCCCCAACAATTAGTAGACGACTGTCTTGTTTATGGTTTAGCTTCTTTAGAAAGTATCACATTTTGACACTCTCTGCATCAATAATTTGAGAAAAAAAATAAAACTTGAATAATAATAGTCGTATTTATAGTATTTTACAATAAAATACGACTGTCTTATAATAATTGGTAAAGATGAAGCGATAAAATTGTATATAGGTAATTTTCTTAAAGGCGATACCTCAACCCTCTATCCTAACAATCAGCAAAACAAGAAAGAACTGCCTGGTATTTCAAAGATCCTGAGTGAAATACGTCAAGCAATACGGGTTAAGCATTATTCTTACAGAACGGAAAAGACATATATAGATTGGGTAAAGAGGTTTTATGAGTATACTCTGAATGTCAAAAAGAAGGATATTCATGGAAATGGTTTTGACTCTGAAGATATAAGAGATTATCTGAGCTATCTTGCTCTAAAAATGAGGGTCTCTGCTTCTACTTAAAATCAGGCTTTTAATGCCCTTTTGTTCCTTTTCCGTAATGTGCTTCAGACAGAATTAGGTGATTTGAGTAAAACTGTAAGGGCAAAGCGAAGCCAGAGGCTGCCTGTTGTTTTATCACGGGAAGAAGTTCAGGAATTATTCAAACATGCAGAGGGATTAAACCTTCTTATACTTCAACTGTTATATGGCGCAGGAATTCGTCTCATGGAACTTGCACGTTTAAGGGTAAAAGATATTGATTTTTATTCAAGCCTTCTGTTTGTGCGTGATGGTAAAGGAGACAAGGACAGGTCAACGATATTGCCTGAAGTCGTTAAAAAAGAGTTGCGCTTGCATCTAGAGAAGGCGAAGACCTTACACAAAAAAGACCTTGCTTCAGGATACGGTGAGGTATATCTACCGGATGCGCTTGAGCGTAAATATCCAAATGGTGCAAGGGAATGGCACTGGCAGTATGTATTCCCTTCATCAAAGCTTTCAGTTGATCCCCGGAGCGGGAAGATCAGACGTCATCATATGAGTGAGAAGACTGTCCAGAGAGTTGTAAAAGATGCCGTGAGAAAGGCCGGAATACACAAGCATGTTACAGTTCATACCCTAAGGCACAGTTTTGCAACACATCTCCTGATGAACGGGGTTAACATAAGGGAGGTTCAGGAACTGCTTGGCCACAAGAATGTTGAGACTACCATGATATATACTCATGTTATAAGAGATATGGAAAATGCCCAAAAAAGCCCGCTTGATAATCTTTATGAAAATAAATGATTCATTATATTTAAACTTAATCAGAGAATAAGAAAGTTCTGCTGAGACGTATATGGTAAGATTTCATAGGGATTTATCATATGGGCAATGTAAAACCATCATCAGCTCCTGTTAAATTATTTGTCGGTATGCTTTCCCGGGATGAATTTTTATTTAATGAATTAAAAGGGAAGCTGAAAGATGAATTTGGCCCTTTAGATATGGAAAGCCCTGTATGGAAGTGGGAGCATACGAATTATTACCGGAAGGAAATGGGTACGGGACTGAAAAGGCAGTTTTTCTTTTTTCAGAGATTGATTAACCCCGAAACAATATCCGGGATAAAATTAAAGACAATTGAGATTGAAAAACAGTATATCAACAACGACCTGTCCAGGAAGGTAAACCTGGATCCTGGCTACCTGGACTCTGCAAAAGTTGTTCTGGTATCAACAAAAGATTTTTCTCACAGGATTTGTCTCGGTAAAGGGATTTACGGTGAGGTGACGCTTTTTTATTCAAAAAATAACTATCAGATACTGCCCTATACGTATCCTGAGTTCAGGACAACGGAATATTTTGATATATTTAAAAAGGCGCGGAAACTTTATGCAGCAAGTATCTGACGCAGAAGGAGATTAAGGAGGTTTAAGATGATATTTGAGCGTGTTGTATCAGAAGGGCTTGCACATATTTCGTATTTTTTCGGTTCCGGCAGGCGTTCAAGTATAGGGGCGAGTATTCTGTGCCAGGAAGGCTATCAAAAGGCATACAATGTTTTAGGGAGCATGAGTGCCTGGCGTAATGCGGGATATGAAACAGTTAGAGACTGATTCCTGAAATAGAAAGCCCCTTAACCTAAATAATAACCAGATTATCCCTGTGAATAACCTCATCAGGGCCTTTCTGTCCTAACACCTTCTCTATTTCAGAGGTCTTTTTACCCTTTATCTGTTCAAGGTCTTTTGAGGAATACATTGTTAGTCCTTTGGCAATTTTCCTTCCTCCCTTACTCATACAGCTTATGCAGTCTCCAGTGTTGAAATGTCCCTCTATTTTTGTTATGCCGGAGGGAAGAAGACTTTTCCCCATGGATTTTAAGGCCATTTCTGCACCGTCATCAAGATAAACCTTGCCCCTTGATTTCAATCCATATGCTATCCACCCCTTTTTAGAAGAGAGTTTTTGTTTCCTGGGCTTGAAATAAGTGCCTACCTTTTCAGCATTAATCAGACGGGTTAAAAGGCCTTTCTTCTTACCGTTTAATATTACCACGGGTATGCCGTGGCTGTTCGCCTGCTTGGCTGCAAGGAGTTTTGAGTACATACCCCCGGTACTTACTGCGCTGCCCCTGCCTTCTGCAAGTTTGGCTATGTCAGCGTTAATCTCATCTACGCTGCCGATAAGCTCGGCATCTTTTTTCCCGGGGTCTTTTGTATAAAGACCGTCAACATCAGAGAGCATGACAAGCATGTCCGCCTCAACGAGACTGGCTGTGAGCGCAGCCAACATGTCATTGTCTCCGAATTTTATCTCGTCAACGGCAATGGGGTCATTTTCATTTATTAAAGGAATGACTCCGTAACTTATAAGGGTGAATAACGTGTTTCTGGCATTCACATATCTGGTGCGGCTGGTTACATCGTCCCTTGTAAGCAGAACCTGTGCCACCTTTTTATGAAAACTTGCAAATCCGTGCTCATACGCCCACATAAGGCTTGACTGTCCGATTGCTGCAGCAGCCTGTTTGAGCTTTATGTCCTTGGGCTTCTCTTTAAGTCCGAGCTTTTTAAGACCCGCTGCTATTGCCCCTGATGAGACAATCACTATTTCAAGGCCTTTTTCAGCAATTTCCGATATATCCTGTACGATGGAATTAAGCCTTTTTGTGTTAAGCCCGTAATCTGCAGAAGCCAGGATATTGCTGCCTATTTTTATCACAATGCGTTTCATAATACTTCAGGTGTCTGTTTTCAGGGGTCAGCTGTCAGCAAAGACTCTGACCCTAATTACCGATCCCTGACCCCTGACACCTAATCCCTGTCTTTAAGTTTTTCCACCTTTCTCCCAAGGTATCTCAAAAGTTTTTTGATTCCTTCTCCTGTAACTGCGCATATAGGGAAAAAATCATAACCTTTATCTTTGCAATAATGAACAATCCTGTCAAGCCTTTCTCCTTTGCCTTTTATATCAAGCTTTGTACCTGCTATTACCTGTGGTTTTTTAACCAGATCAGGGCTGTAAAGTTCGAGTTCTTTATTTATTTTCTTAAAATTATCTGCAGGGTCGCCCTCAGATGTTTCTGATATGTCAACTAAATGCAGGAGAATAGATGTCCTTTCAACATGGCGTAAGAATTGAAAGCCCAGCCCTGTTCCTTTATGTGCGCCCTCTATCAGGCCCGGGATATCAGCGACAACAAAACTCTTAAACTCTACATATTTAACAACTCCAAGAACCGGTATCAGCGTTGTAAACGGGTAATCTGCAATCTTGGGCTTTGCAGAAGATAAAACAGAAATAAGTGTGGATTTGCCGGCATTTGGCAGGCCTATCAGGCCCACATCAGCAAGGAGTTTTAATTCCAGCATCAGGGTTATTTCTTCCCCTGCCTCACCTGGCTGTGCAAACCTTGGTGCCTGTTTTGTAGGGCTTTTAAAATGGGTGTTGCCAAGTCCGCCCCTTCCGCCCCTTACAGCAATAAATTCCTGTTTTTCTTTTGCAAGGTCTTCAAGGATTTCATTGCTCTCAGCGTCTTTAACAACGGTTCCTACCGGGATCTTGATAAATAAGTCCTCTCCATTTTTACCGTGCATTTTTTTCCCCATTCCGCCCTGTCCGTTTTTAGCCCTGTATTGCTGCTGGTATTTAATATCCAGAAGGGTGTTAATGTCTCTTTCAGTCTTAAAAATAATATGTCCGCCCCTTCCCCCGTCACCGCCGTCAGGGCCGCCTTTAGGGACGTACTTCTCTCTTCGGAAGCTTACGCAGCCTTTCCCGCCTTTTCCGGCTTTTACATAGACATTGACCTCATCTATAAATTGCATTATTCAATGATACAGGATGCCGGTTTCAGGATACAAACAAAAAAAGGTAAGGGCCAGGGGTCCCAAGACAGGGGATAGGTGAGGGTAAATGTGCTCTGTGAGTAGATGTGGTTTAAAAAATACAGGGGCTTACCGGTAATGAATTCAGAAAAGAGTTATTTAGGATATTTTATCCCAGCTCGGTAGCGCTCATCGTTTGATCATAGAATTGTGTAACTTTATTTTTTTTGTCTGACTCCATATGTGCCATCGCGGTTCGCGGGTGCTGGTTCAGACTGCCTGTGACCATATAGGGAATGTGGTAACCCCAATCGATTTTTTCCTGCCATGGCAGGATTTCAGCCTCAATTGCTTCGATAAGCGGGCGCACTTTAAACTTGGGATTTTTCAGGAATGAAATAAGGAGCTCAAGAGGGCAGTTGCCGGCGCCGCGTCCGATTCCATATAAGCTTGCATCCAGGTAATTGATGCCGGAAATGATTGCGGATATGGTATTAGCAAAAGCAAGTTGCTGATTATTGTGACAATGGATTCCGATGGTCTTGCCGGGCAGGCGCTCCATGTATTTTTTTGCCAGCATTTCTATATCCTCGGAATAAAAAGCACCAAAGCTGTCCACCACGTAAATTATTGGGACCCTGCTTTTAGAGAGATCGTCAAGTGCTTCATCCAGCTCCCGAAGACCAACCGTGGAAACAGCCATAAGATTAATGGTTGTCTCAAAACCTTTGTCAATGCATTGATGTGCCAGGTCAATTGCAGCATCGGTCTGATGGGCATAACAAGCAACCCTTATCATGTCCAGGGAACTCTCGGATTTTTGCGGGATGTCGCCATATTCGATCCTGCCTATATCAGCCATTGCGGAAAGCTTGACCCTTTTTTTACTTTTACCAATAATGCGCTTAATATCCGCTTCAGCACAAAATTTCCATGGGCCAACTTCATCCCTTGAAAAAGCCGTTTCAGAACTTAGATAGCCGATTTCCATATAATCAATGCCTGCCTCTGTTAAAGCCGTATAAACCTTACACACAAAGGAATCGTCAAACTGCCATTTATTCATTAACCCGCCGTCACGCACTGTACAGTCAATAACCTTGATTTCCGGTCTGAACATTTTTTTATTCTCCTTTTAATATTTGTAAGTCGTATCTGGAATGCATATTATAATTTATTTCTTCAATTCCGGGCAAAGGGCAATAAATTTTTTCACATTTTGTGCAATTTCTTCAATATTATGGTCATTCAGTGCCTTTCGGCCAAAGAGTGAGGTGCTTGCACCTACTGCCCTGACCCCTGCGGCAAAATACTCTTTAATGTTGCCTGAATCCACACCCCCTACTGCGACCAGGGGTATCTGTTCGTAAGGTCCCCGGAGTTCACGGATGTATTCGGGGCCTAATGCGCGGCAGGGAAAGACCTTCACCATGTCAGCACCGGCAGACCAGGAGGTGTATACTTCTGTTGGAGTGAGTGCCCCGGATATTACAGGGACAGAGCTTGATTTAGCATATTCAATTACCCCGGTGTCCGTATTTGGCGTAACTAAAAACATGGCACCGGATTGCACAGCTTTTTTTGCTTCTTCAAGACTGCGGATGGTTCCCATTCCCAGCAATTTCCCGGGAGGCACAGCTGATCTGTGTGCCGAAACTATCTGCAGTGCATGTTCTGTGTTCATGGTAATCTCGATGGCCTGCAGGCCTGAAGCAAAAGATGTATCCATAATACTTCGGAAAAAGGCAGAATCCACACCGCGTAAGATTCCGATTACCGGCACATCTAAATTCATTATATCTCCTTTGCTCCGATAAACTTCTCAGTATTTCTAATCAGGTTTCTTAATTTTATCAAAAATCACAAATATTTTTAATTTCGACAAAGACGGAGGCTTTGTGATATAAATGTAGAGGCTTGACCAGAACCGGGAGATGATGCAGGTGCAAAAAGTAAAATTCAGAGGGAGACAGGGATTTCAACACCGGAAAGAATGAATATTAAAAAAAGCATCATAGTAAAAAGTTTTGAAATGTTTTCAAGTGTTATTGGAACCTGGATTCCTTTAACCTTAATTTTTATATCAACATACTTAACTGATTTATTTACAAATAAACATACCTTGCCGTTACAAAAATAGTGCAATGAGATTGAGTCATCATGAACTTATCGAAGTTATAAAAAAAACGCCTTTAGTCTCTATTGATTTAGTAGTAAAGAACGGACTAAATGAAATACTGCTGGGCCTGAGAAATAATGAACCGGCCAGGAACTTCTGGTTTGTTCCTGGTGGCCGGATCTTAAAAAATGAGCTCATTCCAGATGCCTTCAGGCGCATTATTAAAGAAGAACTGGATACTTTTTTGTCTTTTGAGGATGCTCATTTTTTAGGAGTATTCGAGCATATCTACAGGGAGAATTTCGCCAATGAACCTGGATTTGGAACGCATTATGTGGTATTGGCCTATGAAATAATTATGTCTGGACCTTTAAAGGAACTTCCTGACGACCAGCACCACCAGTACAAGTGGTTCAAAGTAGAAAGTTTACTCAAAAATGATAAGGTGCATCCTAATACCAAAGCCTATTTTACACAGAGCTCATCATGATTTGATTTCGGATTTACCCACCTATGGCGCGGTTCCTTAAAAATTATGGAAGTCCTACCGCAATCATTTTGTCAACTCGATATTTATATTATTCACAAACATATTTTTCCGTAGTGCACGTAGTGTTCCATTGACTGCTATAGTTGGTCCAAATGCACTATATCCTTTTTCTAAAGAACCAGTTTCAAAAATACGAATTTTTCCTTTTTTAATATACTTTTTCCATAAGGCAATTATCCAGACTTGAACAACTCCATATATAGCAAGTAGTAAAATGCCATTTTCTTTAAAAAATGTTAATAAGTTTTGTTTTTCATCAGCCATAATTTTTTTAAATATTTAGGTTCTTAGCCTAACAATATATAAGATAGTTTTCTTTACTTTACCAAAGGTTACATAATTTCTATGAGATTTGACAAGTTTTATATTGTTTTTCGTGTAGTTAACCCCCATTGGATTGTTTGAGGTCTGCGAAGGACGGCGAAGGTTAAAAAATAATTCGTGTTTGAACGAAGTGAGTTTGAATAATTTTACTGAGCAGGACTGAAGCAGACCGGAGAAGAAACAATCCGGGGCACCCTTTTCTTGGTTACGTTCTTTTGGGTGCGCAAAAGAATGAACCCGGGGGTATGGGGGCGGAGCGCCCCGGTAATTTCTTTGGTCGAATCGGCCCGAGTGTGGGTTCCCGTAAAGTCCTAAAGGACTTAAGCCATCCCGTAAAGTTCTATAGAACTTGGAAAACGGGACAGGCTGGGATAGGCGGAATCCTGCAGTATAATGAATCCCATAATAAAAAAAGGCAGGTAAAAACCTGCCTTTTTTTATTTATTTTAAAGCGCTTAACCCTTACTTAGCTTCAGCTACTGGATAAACACTTATCTGTTGTCTTTTCCTGTCCTTACGTTCAAAAGAAACAGTCCCGCTGATTTTGGCATAAAGAGTGTCATCACTTCCTTTGCCCACGTTAAAGCCCGGATGAAACTTTGTCCCGTTCTGTCTCATCAGGATATTGCCGGCCTTTACAAACTCCCCACCAAATTTTTTTACACCGAGACGTTGTGCAGCGCTGTCCCGGCCATTTCTTGTACTGCCTACACCTTTTTTATGAGCCATCTTTTAACCTCCAAAAAATCTAAAAACTGTCATTAACTTAATTGCTTAATTTATTTCACCCCGTTAGAAAGTTTAAGACTTTCTAACGGGGTTTACCTGAATATTTTTTATTTTTATAGTTGTGTACTGCTGTCTGTGGCCCCTGAGTTTCCTGTGGCCTTTTCTTGGTATCTGTTTAAAAACAAGAATCTTTTTGGCTTTTTTAGTATCCAGCACCTCTGCTGTTACTTTTGCAGATGAAAGCAAAGGATTACCAAAAGAAGGGTTCTTATCATCCGAGACCATTAATACATTGTTAAAGGTAACAGACTTTTTGTTATCAATCTTCTCTATCTTTAAAACGTCTCCCTCAGAGACACGGTAATGTTTGCCGCCTGTTTCGATTATTGCATACATGAGATATTGCCTCCGTAGTCAGAGTAGACATATTTTTTAACATAATTTAGAGTAAAAAGTCAATTCTTATTGAAGGGGCGAATTGCCAAAATGTTAATCTATAAACCACCCTTAAAATACGAAGTGAGTCAGCTATGTGTAAATTTACGGGGCATATGGTGTAATTGTAGATCATAAAACAATAGCTTTCTGGTATTCGGTATTCCTCATCATTAACACCATACAGGTAATTCGCGTACTTAGAGAGAGAAAATCGATTCATATACCTGCTGACCTGTCAGATATTTACAAGGGCGTTTTCCCGATGATGAAGCAGAGGGAATTTCTTTATTTCTAGCACATGGGAACGGTTAAAGAAGTATCTGATGATTTTATAATCCGCAAAGGTAAACACCAGAAAGGGCTTTCTATTGTTTTTTCCGGTACTGCCGGAGTTCTCAGTAACGGAGTAGAGATAGCCCGCCTGTCGAGAGGGAAGTTTATAGCTGAAATGAGTTTCCTCACCGCTGAGCCTGCTTCAGCTGATGTTGTTGCTAAAGAACGGGTACAGTATATTTTATGGGAACAGAATAAACTCATGGGCCTGGAACAGCTAAACCCTCAGTTATTGATTAAAATTCAGAAAGTCCTGGGTAAAGACCTTACTGATAAGATAAAGGCAATATCGACATGGCAGTAAGCAGGCCCGTCTTTTGTTTCAAGGTACAGCCGGCACCTGATTGGATTTTTATAGTCCGACAACTGTAAGATATCAAGTGTTTTGGCTGTAAGAATACAGTCAAATAGCACAATTGTCCCCGTAATGACTTTGTCATCTTCGGACCTGTGTGCGCATCTTTTATCTCGTTAGACTGCAATGCACAAACAAAGGGAGGGTTTTATGATGAAAAGGTTTTCTCTGGTTAGACTGCAAAGGGTATTTACTTATGCTTTATGTGCTCTGCTTATCTTGTTATGTTCGAGCGAAATGGTTGCGGCAGAGGATGATTGGGCTGTAACTGTCTATGGTGCCAGATTTACAGATAGCGTCATAGCCAGGACTTTGAGATTTTCTGCAGATTTTGTTGACTCATATTTATTGGCCATTGCTGTGGAGAGGAGGATTGCAACTTTCAAGAAGCATATTGATTTTGAGGTCGAGGTACAAGCAGTGAAACATTTCGGGGATCAGCATCATCTGGAGTTCAATGGGTTAATTATAGCTCGCTGGCTGACTTTTCCATGGGATAAATACATCAATACGAGTTTTGCCGTAGGTGAAGGTATTTCCTACGCAACAGAGGTTCCTGAACTTGAGAGACTATATCACCGCGGGGAAAAGCAGATTTTAAACTATCTGCTGTTTGAGATAACCTTATCATGTCCAAATCTTCCCAAGTGGAGCCTCGTGGCGCGAAGTCATCACAGGTCTAATGCATATGGTCTTTTTGCTGAACACGGAGGCTCAAATTCCATGGGTTTAGGGGTTAAATACAGTTTTTGATTTACATGGGAAACCGTACACGGAAACTGTCTGGGAAGTTCACATAACAACATTTAAAAAATAAGCAAAAAGGTATAAAGTTTGCTATTCCAGGATATAATAGTCTTAAACATTAAACTTAAAATTTATAATATCTCCGTCCTTGACAATGTAGGTCTTTCCTTCAAGCCTCAGTAAACCTTTTTCTCTTGCTTTTGCCATGTCCCCGTCGGAGGAAATAAAATCATCAAAGCTCACTACTTCAGCTTTTATAAACCCCCTTTCAATATCTGAATGAACTTTACCGGCAGCTTTTAATGCTTCTGTATCTTTTTTTATTGTCCATGCCCTTACTTCATCCTTGATAACGGTAAAGAACGAGATAAGGCCCAGTACATTGTATGATATCCTGCAGAGCCTCAACATTGCAGGCTCATCAATCCCGAGGTCATCGAGAAATGCCTTTGCTTCATCAGGGCTAAGTTGTACTAATTCCATTTCAATTTTACCGCACACAGTAATAACCTGCAGGACATATTCTTTATTTCTTTCCTTAAAGTATTCTCCAGTTTCAATCTGAAGGTTTTTTATCTTATCTGTATTTATGTCGCTTTCTCCGATATTGAGCGCAATTATAACAGGCTTATCAGACAGGAACTGAAGGGAGAACATGATGTTTTTTTCTTCCTTTGTAAATGAGATGTTCCTGAGGGCAACTTCCTTTTCGAGCGCCTCTTTGCATTTAAGAAGAAGCTTTCTTTCCGGTTCATCCTGTTTTAGCCCTTTTTTTGAAGCTGTTTTTATCCTTTCTATTCTTTTTTCAACAAATTCCAGGTCTCCAAGCAGAAGTTCGGTTTCAAATGCCCTGACATCCCTTAAAGGGTCAATATTTCCCGATGGATGCATGACTGTCTCATCTTCAAAAGCCCTTACAACATGTAATACTGCATCAGCATCTTTAATCAGGTTAAAGACTTTTGAATTCTGTTTAGGGTCGCCCCCCGATGAAACTGATGTGATGCCCAGGTAATCAATATACTCAACTGTTGCATAGGTGGTTTTTTTTGGCTTATAGATCGATGAGAGTTTATCAACCCTTTTGTCAGGTATCTTGACTACGCTGAAATGCGGGTCTGCCTCTGCGGGCAAAAGCGTAGGGTATGAGGTTGTATCAAGGTTTAAACCTGTCAGGGCATTAAAAACCGTAGTCTTGCCTGAATTGGAAAAACCGGTGATAGCAATTTTCACAATATCTCTAATAAATGTTCAGAGTTACAAAGTCAGAAAAAAACTTTGTGCCCCTGCCTGCATACCTACGGCATGTAAACCGGCACCTGTCTGCCGATAGGCAGAGGCAGGTTCTTTGTTACTTTATTTCCTTGAAAGCCCTGTAGGCAGCGCGTGCAGTTCTGTTAATATCAGCCTGTGAATGCGCAAGCGACATAAACCCTGCTTCATAAGCAGAAGGGGCAAGGTTAATCCCTCTGTCAAGCATCTTTCTAAAGAATTTCGCGAATTTCTGAGTGTCTGTGTTTGCCGCGTCAGAGAAGTTTCGAACTTCCCTGTCAGTGAAATAGGTGCAGAACATAGTGCCTGCCCTGTAAAATTTTGTTTTGATGCCCGCGCGTTTTGAAGCGTCTTTCATAGCCTCTTCAAATGTCTTTGATTTAGCCATAAGTTTTTTGTATGTATCGGGTTTTGAAAGAATCTTAAGTGTCTCTATGCCTGCTGTCATCGCAAGGGGATTACCAGAGAGTGTTCCCGCCTGGTATACGGGGCCTTCCGGTGCCACGTTCCTCATAATCTCTTTTTTGCCGCCGTATGCACCGACCGGCAGGCCGCCTCCTATAACTTTTCCGAGACAGGTCATATCAGGTTTTATTCCAAAGGCCTTCTGGGCTCCTCCGTATGAGACCCTGAACCCTGTCATAACTTCATCGAAAATAAGGATGATGCCGTATTTTCCTGTCAGTTTCTTCAGACCCCTGAGAAACCCCGGTTGCGGGAGAATACAGCCGCTGTTGCCGATAACCGGCTCGAGGATAACACAGGCAATATTTTTCGCCTCTTTTTTTATTACCCTCTGGAGGAGTTTTAAATCATTAAAGGGCAGGGTAATGGTATGCCTTGCATAATCCTTCGGTACCCCAGGGCTTGTGGGAACACCGAAGGTCGCTGCGCCCGAGCCAGCCTTAACAAGCAGGCCGTCTGCATGACCGTGATAACATCCCTCGAATTTAATGACCTTGTCCCTGCCTGTAAAACCCCTTGCAACCCTGATAGCGCTCATTGTTGCCTCTGTACCTGAGTTAACCATTCTGACCATTTCCATAGAGGGGTACGCTTTGCAGATCATGCTGGCAAGTTCAATCTCAAGGCTTGTAGGTGCGCCAAAGCTTGTGCCTTTTTCAGCAGCTTTTTGAAGTGCCTTTGTTACCTGTGGGTGTGCATGGCCCAGAATCATTGGTCCCCAGGAGAGGACATAATCTATATATTCGTTTCCGTCCTCATCATAAATTCTGGAGCCCTTTGCTGATTTTATGAATAAAGGAGTTCCGCCTACAGCCTTAAATGCCCTTACAGGGCTGTTTACTCCGCCGGGCATAAGACGCTTTGCCTTTTTAAACAGTACTCTGGATTTGTTGTGTTTCATAATAAACTGTTACCCGTTGCCTGTTTTTTTATTCAGTGTATTAAACAACAATTAAATTACTCTTGTCAAAATACGGAGACAGGGTAAATTTTGATTTCAGATTAAATTCATATTTTTATAGTTGATTATTATGTAGTATAATATTCATTAATTAGAATTAATCCGTAAAGTCTTTGAAAGTCAGTTAAAATGTAATAACCACTAACATTCAAGGCAATATTTGCCAATGGGCAAAGGAGGTTGATATGGCAACATTTTTTATGTTTGGAAAGTATACCCCGGAGGGTCTAAAGGGAATGAGCACAGATCGCACAAATAAGATTAAAAGTATTGTTGAAAAGTTCGGCGGTAAGATGAAATCAATGCATGCTATTTTAGGTGACAATGATCTGGTTTTTGTTGTGGATTTCCCAGGCAATAATGAAGCAATTAAAGCCTCTGTAGCCGTGACCAAAGCAACGGGAATTGCTTTTTCCACTTCTCCGGCGGTAACAGTAGACGAGTTCGATAAGCTGATGGGTGATATTTAACATTTTTTAATAAGTCTTTAGCATTTTAGAATTCAAAGCGGAGAAAATGTGGGGGTAAATCCTACATGTTTTCCCCCATCTTCCCGGTTAGCGTTATTTATCAGTCTTTTTAGTTCCCCTTCCAGCTAATCCACTCTTTACTGTGGATTTCAGGTCATTTAAAAGCGCAGCAGTTTTTTCCCCTGTTCCTGTAAAGTCAAATTTATGCCAGGAATTGGCAATATCTTTTAGTCGTTTATTTAGTTCTTCCGCTTCTCTTGATTCTTTGTCATAAAAGGAAGTCAGTACCCAGCCCTTATAGGCCGTAGAAACGTTTATGTCATGTAAGATCGACTCAGCGGTTTTAACCACTTCCGGTTTATTTTTGGTTTTTTCATTATGACAGGCCCCGCAACCTTCAGCGATATTGGTAGATCTATAAACCTGTGTGTTCATTGAATCATGGCACGTTACACAGTTAGGGCCGGTTACTTTATCGGTAAGTGCCTTATAGTGTTTACTTACCGTAAAACTCTTAAAAATTTCCTTATGACATTTCCCACACCTTAAGGGAATTGCCTTAAGAGATTCTTTATCATTTGCACGCAAGGATGAAAAATTCTCCTTATGTGAAGCATCTTTATCGGTTTTTGTCGGATTACCGCCGTGGCAATTAAAACATTTAACCCCTTCCATGTCATGAATTGAATCCTTCCAATTGTTGTAATAAACATATAACTTTAAGGACTGAACACGAAATTTTTCATCACTATGGCAGTCAACACATGTGTCTTTTGCAAACACATAAGACGCAGTAAATCCGATGATAAGCGTTGTCAGGAAGATAAATCTGATCCCATTTATATTTTTCCTGATTAAGGACATATATCCCTCCTTTTTATCTTGCAGGATTTTGCCGATTTTATGGATTTTTGAGATTTAGTGCAATTTTATAAGTAACATTTTTATTATAATAATCTATACTAAATATTAGAAGATAATCAAGTTGTTAGAAAAATATGAAGCTTAACCCTGTATATTGTTCTGGCTGATCCAAAAGTGCAGTTTCTTATGGCAAACAGAAATCAGGTTTGATATAATTGTAAAAAATCAAAATCCGGCATTGAAAGCTTAAAATCAGTTCTCACTTAACAAGGGAGGGCATATGTTGGCAGAAGTACAGGTTATAGAGGGTGGGCGGCTTATAAAAACAGAGAAGATGAAGTTAAAAAAGATTAAAGAGTTTGGCGATGAAGTTATTATCTATGAAAATGAAGATGGAAGAGCAGTTATGTATTTTGGGAAAAAGAACGAATATATATTAGTTTCTGTTGATATGGCATAGAAAAAAGAGCTGTGAAATAGCAGATAAAAAAATAATATTCAGGACGTGCTCTCCCTTCCATAAAAATTTGACTGACGATGAGTGGCGACAAGGAAATCCGCGTACAATTGCTTAATCTCCTCAGGGGTGGCAGCGCACATATGGATTTTAATGAGGTAATCGCCAATTTTCCTTTGAAGTATATAAACAAAAAACCACCAAATGTCCCTTATACCTTCTGGCATCTGCTTGAACACATGCGTATCGCACAGCGGGACATCCTTGAATTTATCCGTAACCCCGAACATGTTTCTCCTGATTGGCCGGATGAGTACTGGCCGCAAAAGGATCAAAGAGCCGGTAAAGTCCGATGGGATAAGACCATTAAGGGTTTTCGCGCAGACCTTAAATCTATCCTGAATTTAGTTAAGAACCCTGAAACAGATTTTTTTGCACCGATCCCCCACGCAAGAAACTACAATATTTTTCGTGAGATACTGCTGGTTGCAGACCATAATTCCTTTCATATCGGTGAATTTATAATCCTCAGGCAGGTGGTGAAGACCCTTCCCCCCGATAGATGGTGATTGGTTTCTTTGAGCCTATATAACGTTCCTGAAACAAGGGGGCTGAAAGATTTTTTATCTCAAAGCCCCTTCAACAAAGGCTGATTTCTTTTGATTTTTCAACGATAGATGTATCCGGGCGGGAACGGTGCATATTCGTCTTCATCCCACAACCTGTTGTGTTCTTCTTGCCAGCATTTAATAAGCCCTTTATTGCAGAGAATCTCATGCCATTCGTACTTTACCAGCAGCTTTTTAGATGGAACTCTTTCAGGCTCAAACTTGACCTTTACCGCAGGAGAATACTTCTCATAGCCAAAGCCTGTGCCAGCAGTGTCGCTTTCATATAACCCTGATTCACTTTTTGCTGACGGCCGGGAGGCTGCGCCTGGCACCTTCTTCCCTCGCATTTGTTTTTCATAAAGAATTTCAGGCCTTTCTTTCTCACGGAATACAGTGACTGCAATAACCCCTATTGCTGAAGAATCCCCAAACGTCCTTATTGTGTATGAATCACTTTTATCGGTGAAATAAAATCTGTAAACCGTGTTCTGGTCTGTTCTCCAGCCTTCCAATTTTGTATAACCGTATGGGTTCACAATGTACATGTCCTCATTGTTTTTGAGGAATGACTTCTTACCAGTGATGATGTTCCTTCCATCAACTGCAATAACAACTCCGATCCTTCCGGCTGTATTGTTTTTTATAGTGATGCTGTAGTTTTCTCCTTTTTTTGCTTCAAGGTATTTCTTGATGACATGCGTACGTTTTCTTTTGGTGTCTTTAAAGGGTACAGTAAGGAATTCACCCCCTTTGTCAGGGACAATCCTGATGTCAAAACTATCCCCCCGGTGGGAAAAGGATGGTGAGGCTGACAATATAAAACATATTGAAATTAAAGTTGCTATTGTGTAACGCATGTTCTTCCTCCTTTTTTAATGTTTTCATGACCGGCCTTTAATCTTTAAGACAAATGGACCTGCCTGAAAGTTCCCGCACATTAATGCTTTAACCATGATTTTATATGTGCTGTCAAATAACCTTTTAATTTAAAAGGAAAAATTCATAGATGATTATGTCTGGTGCAAAGACAGGAATATCTGATATCATATAAAATTATTAAAGTTTAGATTTAAATAATCTTATTTTTTCATGAGCTCCTGTTCCTGGTGAAACTTGCTCGTCTTGTCGGCTTGTCTCGCCAACGGCGGACGAAGCAGAACGGGCCTTTGGCGGAGAGTTCCCGGCCGTCCTGTTTTTCAGGGTTTGATATAATGAAAAGACAGATATGATGAATATGGGCAGTAGAATTTCGAAGAACTCCGTATCCATTGCTGTTGTAATTGCTTTTATACTGTGTGCAATTTCACTCGGCATGCCCCTGATTATGGCAGCTTTTTCCGCCCAGGATGCAACGTTTTCACCTTCCCGGTCTTCTGTAACTTCACTGCCTCCGGGCCGTTACAATTCAGGGTCAGAGCTGGCAAAAGGTACGTTCCTTGTAGCCAACCGACATCTCAAAGATCCACATTTTTCAAAAACCGTTATCCTTTTAATCAAATATGACAGGACCGGTGCTTTGGGTTTAATTATCAACCAGCCCACTGATGTGAAACTCTCTACTGTTTTCCCTGAGATTGAGAGCCTGCAAAAGCTGACTGATACTGTTTACATAGGTGGTCCAGTTGCCAGAGGCAATTTATTTATTCTCCTGCAATCCGGCAGTCAGCCGGAAAAGTCTCAAAAGGTATTTGACGATATATACGTTAGCTCAAGCAAAAAGGTGATTACGGAAATTATTGACAATGCGGGTGGGGGGAAAAAGTTTCGCGTCTATGCAGGTCTTGCCAGCTGGGTAGCCGGGCAACTCGATTGGGAAGTATCAAGAGGCAGCTGGAATGTGGTTCAGGCTGATGCTGAAAATATTTTCAGCAAACAGCCTTCAGGGATATGGCCGGGCCTTATTCTTCAGAGCTCTACCCTGCATGTGAGTCTTTGAAAGGGAGAATCTGAATATATATTTATTACTAACACGTTTTCTCATAATTTTTTTGTTTTTTTGCACTTTTGAAAAGTAGCGTTCCTCATTCTTTTTGCTTCAGGCAGCAAAGTGAGGTTTTATATAATCTATGGAATTTAGAGTGGAAAATGGTTAGGCTGACCTTCTACTTTAAAAAAGGTTGCTGGCTTTGCGACTCGGCTGAAGAAATGCTGAACGGGGTCAGGGAAAAGTTCGACGTAAAAATTAATAAGGTTGATATTGACTCAGACGATGAACTTTATGAGATGTACAGGTTCGATATCCCGGTATTTGAATTCAAGGACGGTTCAAAACTTCATGGGCGCGTAAGAAATAAAAACCTTCTTAAAAAATTCGAAGAAAATAAGGAATAAACAGGTGTTTAACCTCACAGCCTGCATTTTATTTTTTTTGAACTTTTTTTTCTCAGGATATCACAATTAAACAATAATTTTAGTTTTGAGATTATTGAAACATAAAAAGATAATTTAATCAAAAGAATTCCTCGATGCTCTGCATCGGGGTTAAATAATAATTCCTTTTGATACCTCGCAGCTCTGCTGCGGGGTAGTTCATTTAATGGAAAAGCAGGGGAGGGTATATGCAAGGTAAAGCGGATGTTCTCATATGCGGAGGAGGTATTATCGGTTTTACTATTGCCAGGGAGTTGTTAAAGAGAGGACATGAGAACATTGTCATCCTTGAAAAAGAAAAATCCCCGGGTGAACATGCCTCCGGAAGAAACAGCGGGGTGCTTCACGCGGGAATTTATTACACGCCTGACAGCCTCAAGGCACAGTTCTGTCTTAAAGGGAATTTTCTTATGAAAGAATATTGCAGAGAAAAAGACATCCCTGTTTTAGAGTCCGGCAAAGTTATCGTAACAAGAAATGAAAAAGAAATCCCTGCTTTAAAGGAACTTTATCAGAGGGCCTTAAAAAATGGTGCCAGGGCAGAGCTTATTGCCGTTGAACAACTGAGGCGTATAGAACCATACGCAAAGACTTGCGAGGTTGCACTTTACTCGCCTGATACTGCGGTTATAAACCCCAAAAGAGTTCTATACAGTATAGAGATGGACCTCGTTTCCTCCGGAGAAGTTAGAATTCTCAAAGGTTATGAATTCAGGGGATTGAAAGGAAATAATGAGGCTGTGACAAACAATGGAAACATACATTTTGATATGTTCATAAATGCAGCAGGTTCTTACAGCGATAAAATCGCACATGCCTTTGGGTCCGGCCTGAACTACAGAATTATTCCCTTTAAGGGCACGTATAAAAAACTAAAAAGAGAAAAGAGCTATCTTGTAAAGGGCAGTATATATCCTGTTCCCGATATCAGGCATCCTTTTTTAGGAGTTCATTTCACCAGGGTGATTGACGGAACTGTTTATGCCGGTCCTACAGCCATTCCTGCATTTGGGAGGGAAAATTACGGTGTCCTGGGCGGGATTAATGTCGAGGTCTTTCAAATCCTTTTGAGGGATATGATTTTATTATTTAAGAACCCGCAATTCAGGAACCTTGCCTTTACTGAGTCTAAAAAATATGCTACAAGGTCGTTTTTCGAGGATATAAAAGATTTAATCGAAAACCTGAGCCCGGAGGACATTGAGCCGAGCGATAAAGTTGGTATCCGGCCTCAGCTTGTTGACTGGAAAAGCAAGGAGCTCGTCTCGGATTTTGTAGTTGAAAAATCAGAAAACAGCATACATATCCTGAATGCAGTTTCTCCCGGCTTTACAAGTTCAATGGCGTTTGCAGAGTTTGTAGCGGATAAGTATCTAAAACCGTAAACCGTTAGTTGTGAAGGCTAATTAAAGATAAACCTTCACTTATGACTCATGACCTGATAAGCAGCCCGTATTACATGATACTCGTTACGATTAAATATCGATATACTTATCGATTTCCCAGCGTGTGACCTGTTTCGTGAATTCATTCCATTCTATCGTTTTGATTTTGATATATCTTCTGTAGAGATGTTCGCCTAATACATCATGTATGAGTTTGTTCTTTTTCAGTTCATTTATCGCCTCATAAAGGGATGAAGGAAGCGTGTCTATCTTTCTTGATATCAGTCTTTCAGCATCAAACTTGTACAGGTCCTCTTCAACCGGTTCAGGCGGTTTTGTTTTATTCTCAACACCGTTTAAACCTCCTGCCAGCATTACGGCAAAAGCCAGGTAAGGGTTGCATGCAGGGTCAGGGCACCTGAGCTCCATACGTGCTGAAGCTGATTTGTCTTCAAACCACTTGGGTACACGGATAAGCGCTGACCTGTTGATTCTCGCCCATGATATGTATACAGGGGCCTCATAACCGGCTACCAGCCTCTTATATGAGTTGACGGTAGGACATATAACGGCCATCATGCCTTTTACATGATGTAGCTGCCCCCCAATAAAATTAAAGGCTATTTTGGACAGGTTATATTTGTTTTTTGCATCAAAAAATGCATTTTTCTTTGTCTTTGTGTCAAATAAACTCTGATGTACGTGCATGCCGGAGCCGTTAATGCCCATAATAGGCTTTGGCATAAAGGACGCCTTTAAGCCATGCCGCTGGGCAATAGATTTTACTGTAACTCTCAGGGTTAGTAATCTGTCCGCAGTTGTGAGAGCGTCCCCGTGTTTAAAGTCTATCTCGTGCTGTCCCGGCGCGACCTCGTGATGTGAAGCCTCCACATCAATTCCGAACATTTCAAGTGCGGCGGTTATTTCCCTCCGTATTGTATGTGCCCTGTCAGTTGTAAGGTCAAAATAACCGTCGTTGTCCATAGGCAGCAGGTTGGAAGAATCATTCTTAAACAGAAAGAATTCAGGTTCAGGCCCTGTGTTATAATCAAAACCCATGCTGCGGGCTTTTTTCATAACCTTCTTCAATATGTACCGCGGGTCTCCTTCAAAAGGGTTTCCGTCAGGCCTGTATATATCGCATATGAGCCTTGCGGTATTTCCCTCGCTGGAATTAAGCCATGGAATTATTGAATACGTGCTCGGATCCGGCTTCAGATAAAGATCGCTTTCGTGAATCCTTGCAAATCCCTCGACAGAGGACCCGTCAAACCATGCCCCGTATTTCAATATATCCGGAAGGCTCTTTATGGGTGCAGTAACCTGCTTCAGAGAGCCCATAATATCCGTAAACTGAAGATTTAAAAATGTAATCTTGTCCTTCTTTGCCCTGTCCAGTACCTCTTTTGCATTCATAGTTATTTATCCCCCGGCATAACCTGCTATGCCATGTTAGGTAATTTAGATTAAATCAATACTTTTTTGTATAAAATCTACTATATACCCGGGGCATTTGTAAAGTTAATTTGTGTTTTTGGGTGGTTTATGATATATATGATAAAGACCCCCACCGTGAAGAGGGTATGCACTATGAGCAGGTACAAATCGAGATGGCCAAAAAAAACCGGTAAAAATAAAACCGCTGAAGAGGTTGTCAGGGAACTGCGGAAGAACGGTTCCCCTGCAAGCAGTTACCGGGAACGTTCGCTTAAGATTAACGGACTAATATGCGCAAAATGCGGAAGAGAGTTTGACCCTAAAACTATCCACTTACTGACTGTGCACCATAAGGACGGAAACAAAATGAACAACCCCCCTGACGGCTCTAACTGGGAGAACCTGTGCGTGTATTGTCACGACGATGAGCACAGCAGGGGGATACTTGGCGACTATTTGAGAAACCCGGACAAGTAGGGCCGGGCGCTTTGTGATTGAAGAGCAACAGAAAAGCAGGGCAAAGCTTAATAGCACGTAAGAGCAGAAGCAAAAAGAACAACAGGCAGGTAAAAAACCTAATTTTTCAGGATTTCTTTAAAGCTCACTAGCTTTGAATACTCATACATCGCGGACATGGCATGGGTCTCTGTGGGAATACCTGCTTCTTCAAGCGCCGCGATAGGGTTAAGTCCTCCTACAACAACAATACCCGCCTTATCCATGCCGACCGGCATCTCAAGCAAAGGCTGGTTCGGGTTACCGATAAGCAGAATTCCTCCGATACCAATAGCTGACATTTTTTTAGCAATTCTTTTTGCCTCATCCACTCCTACAACCGGCACTTCCCTGAAGCTTGCAAGTATTTTCCCTGACGCCCCCTTTAAAGCGCCGGTCACGTCGGTCATCCTGCTTCGTATAAAAACCTCAAGCGGGTCGAGTGAAGAACCCTCGTAGCTTATAACCGCAGTAAAACGGGAAGGCTCGGAATTTTCTGTCTGAAGCACACCGCCGAACTTTGAAACAAGGGGGATGCCTGATTTTAGAAATACTCCGTTAATCGTGACACTGCATACAGTGCCCAGTCCAATCTTTCCCTCGGGCACAATAATATCCCCAATCTCTTCCCCTTCTTTTGCAAGCACTATCCTGTCGCTCATTATAAACGGAGATTTGAACACGGGTTTCATTATCTTCAGGGATTCTTTAAGGTTTTTCTCAGGGAAAAAAGAGACATTAATGATAATGTCGCCTTTCTGCTTTTCAATATCAAAGCTTGTCATGTAGGCAAGGGACTCAACCTTGCTTATTACAAACCCTATTTTTTCTGAGACCATTGCCTGTGAGAGTTCTTCCCTGCCTTTTTCCGTAATCCTTCTTCCTTCTTTTCCAAATACCTGGGTGAGCCCCCGTTCATCAAGAATCTTAAGGTGATAGCGTACAGTGCGCTCTGTCAGCTCAACCCCGTGCTGTTTTAACTGGCGGGATATCTCGGTTGAGCCAATAACTTCCTGTTGTTTTTCAAGTATTTTGAGGATGGCAAATATTGTTTTTGTCATATTTGTTCTATCAGGTGAAAGGTTATGTACCGGGGCGTATTATAATACCCCCCGGTAACAATAGTCTATTGTCCTATGAACTGTATTACGTTTTGAGTATCTTCAATGCTTCTTTCCTGTATGCATCCATCAGGTAAGGTATCCCTGTAACCTTTGCGCACTCTTCAGTAAGTGACATCAGTTCATTCCGGGTGATAGAGTCAATATTAAAACAGCGCGCTCCTGCCATGAGCTGCTGTAGTCCGACCTTGATCTTTTCAGCGTAGCTGTAAATGCCTATAGCACCAAGCGGGATATTTTTAATCTCCTGGTTGCCTACTATGTTTTTCACATCCTCGTAATTGATAAAAATCTCTTCAACAGTGCTGCCGAATTCATTTACTGTCTTTGGAAGGTCATTTTCTTTTATCCACTTGTCGATGTTTTTTCCCACCATTCCCGGAATCATCAATGCGCGGCCCATGCAGACAGCCTTGGTGTATGGTGCACCTAAAGCCAGTACCTTGAATACCCCGTCTTCACTGCTGAAACCGCCGGCAAATGCAATGTCAGGAACGCGTTCGCCCTGCTTGTCCAGAATCTGGCAAAATTCGTAGGCAGCTGCATGCAGGTACAGTGAAGGCATGCCCCATTCTTCCATCATACGCCATGGGCTCATACCCGTGCCGCCCGGTGCCCCGTCAATTGTCAGGAGGTCGATTTTTGCTTTTGAACTCCATTTGATTGCCATTGCCAGTTCCCGCAGGCCGTACGCGCCGGTTTTCAGTGTTATGCGTTTGAAACCAAGTTTCCTCAGTCTGTTGACCTCAGCGTAAAATTCTTGCTCACCGATAAAGCCAAGACGGCTGTGGCGCTCAAATTCCTTGATTGCCGTGTCTTTATATGCTGCCTGGACAATGGGATTAGACGGGTCGGGCGTGACGATATAACCGCGTTTTTGTAATTCAAGTGCACGGTCAAGGGAATCTACTTTAATCTCTCCGCCGATACATTTTGCACCCTGTCCCCACTTCAATTCGATAGTGTCAAGGCCGTGCCTGTCTATGATGTATTCAGCAACTCCAAGCCGTGTATCTTCGACATTCATCTGCACGAGAATTTCGCCGAAGCCGTGGTGATGGCGGCGGTAGGTCTCAATTCTCCTGTCCATGTCCGGGGCTTTTGTTACCATGTGCTTGTTGTTCAATTCGAGTTCGGGATCAATTCCGCATACATTCTCACCGCAGACCATGGTAACTCCGGAAATTGCGGCTCCAACTGCAAAGTGTTCCCAATTCTTGCGCGCGATCTCGGTTGAACCGAGTGCCCCGGTAAAAATAGGAACTTTCATCTTTACTTTTTGGGTCCATCCGTATTCGGTTTCTGTGTTAACATTGGGGAATGTGGCTGTATCAGGGTCACCTTTCTGACCTTTTGGAAGCCCTTTTGCCCCGAGAGCGTACCCTTGGATATTCAGGTGCGAGTAATCAATAGGATAATTTTTATCCCCGCCGGCGGTTATTCCGCCGAAAGGTCCCGGATAGATTACTTCCCTGCCCCTGAAGGTTGACTTAAAAACTTCGCAGTTTCCCCTGCACCCGTCGATACAGCGTGTACAGATTCCACTCATTGGTGAAACACTTCTTGAACGGTTGCTTGTTCTGGTTGCGTCATTGGCGTTTGGCTGTTGTAGGTTCATTTTTTCTCCTTTCCTGTTTTTTATTATGTTATCGAGGATTTTCTTTAAATGTCGTGTTTTTGCTTATAAGTGCCACCTCCCCTTAACTGAAAATAATGATATACTCTGTAAATTAAGTATTTATTAAATCGGCAGGCAAAAAAAATCCGTAAAGAATTCATATGTCTGCCGGTCAATCTTCCGGTCAATTGCAAAACACAATAAGTTCGGCTCTATCACCGGTCCTATTTATCCATGCTGACGGGATTGAGTCCTTTAAATAAACTGTGTCCCCTGTTTTAATTTCCTTTTCTTCATTGCCGATTTTTACAGAAACAGTTCCTTTAAGGACATATATAAGTTCATTTTTTTTATGCTTTGAAAAGTGCCCGTTTAAATTTTCTTTTGGATTGATAGTTGTAATATAAGACAGGGTGCTTCCATTGGAAACGATATTGTAGATGGAATATGCCCGGGTTTTTTCGCTAAGGTTCTGTTTTATTGAATCCTGTTTTATAAGCCAGGAAGTCTCTTCCGGTTTTTTGTCTTTTTCAAATAGATGTGCAGGATTAATATTAAGGGCTGCGGCTATCTGCAAGAACGAGTTAAGAGACGGGCTGATCTGGTTGCTTTCTATCTGTGAAATAAAGCTTGGGGTCATGTCAATTTTATCAGCAAGGTCTTTCTGTGAAAGGCCGAACTTTATGCGTGCTTCTTTTATTTTAATTCCAAAATCCGGAGAGATGGAATCTTTTTTAGCCGGGATAACGAAAATATTACCATCTGCTATTTCATAAGAATGCGGTTTGAATGCCGTCCTGTTCTTCCGCCCTTCGAGTTTGTGCGCTTTGATATATAGTTCTTCCCTTCTTTTATAGAGTTCAAATACAACCTGGGTTATATGCCGCAGATTTGCCTTAAATTTCTGGTTGTGAGCGTCTTTTTCAAGAATCCAGTATGCAACCGTATCAAGGTCATAAAGCCGGGGGCACATGAATGTGAAGAACTTGTAAGTGTCGTTTTCATTGCCCCACAGGTCCTGCATGCCGGTAAGGCTGTCAAACACATACCTTGCGCCGGGGGGAAGGCTGTCCTCTAAAGCATTAAGCGACTCAGTAAATTGATCAATATCTTTTGGATTGTTGATTCTTATGATTTTTATGTCAGAGGGATTTTCATAAAATCTAAGGAAGGTATTGTCATTCTTGCCTTTGCCCGAGGTGAAACAGTCCACAAAAACAAAATGCTCGGGATTGAGGAGGTTGTCTTTTTTTATGGAATTGATGGTACTCTGGGGAGATTTATTAAAGCCTATATAAATTACTTTCTGAGAGTCTTCAAATGATTGTCTGATGAAATTTCTGATAAATATATCGTATGAAGTGCCTGAGTCAACTTCCCACACAATATTGTCGCCGATATGCAGAAAGTCGACAAGGCTGTCGATGCTTTTTATTCCTGATGATATTTTTTGCATGGCAAACGGTTACCTAGTGACATACACTTTAAATAAAGGTTGCTGTATTTGTCAACACCATAGTTTTTGTAAAATATCAGGCTTAATAAAGCCCTTATCAATTAACCGCAAGGGCAGGGAAAGTTGAGCATATGTTTAAAAAACATTAAAAAAAACAAAATGTTGTACGACTATCTTTTTTTTGCTTGACAAGGGGACGGAAAAGGCGTAAAAAAACAAGATGTTGTACGACTATCTTTTTTTGCTTGACAAGGGGAACGGAAAGGCATATCATAGACATACGGTAACCGTTTGCCGTTTAAAAACACAGTAAACTCAAGGAGGTAGGTTTAAGATGTGCAGGCTGGTTGCAATAACATCAAATGAATATTTCTCGCCTATGGAGAATATCCTTGCCCTTGACACCATGAAAGAAGGGCATGACGGCTCAGGTCTGGGACTTGTGATGAAAGATTTAGGCGGTGACTTTATGGAATTAAAAGAATACCCGATACTTTCTGCAATATGCTCGCGAAACGGAATAAAGACATTGAACAGTTACATGAAACGTTCCGGTTTTAATGTAAAGCATGCATGGTCGATAAAGGCAAAAAACGGGAAGGGTATTCCACATCATGATTACTACATAGCAAACGTTTACGAATATCCCAAGGCTTATGCAAACAAAACCATGAGGGAAAAGGAGAGGCTTTTATTGGAAACACGCCTTGCATTAAGACAAATGGGAGAAGAAGACAGCTCTATCTTTGTCTTTTCTTTCTACCCTGATGTTATTACCATCAAGGAGGTCGGCGATCCTTTGCAACTGGCTGAATTTTTCGGTCTGGACAAAGATCCCCTTAAGGCAAAGATTATTTTTGCACAGGGAAGACAGAACACAAATTATGCAATATATCTTTATGCGTGCCACCCGTTTTTTATCCAGGGTTACTGCTCTATGACTAACGGGGAAAATACTGCTTTTTTACCAATTAGGGAGTATTTAATGAGCAGGGGCAATCCGGGATATACGGGCTACAACAGTGACAGTGAGGTTTTTACCCATATACTTCATTACATAAGCAGGGAACTTAGCTACCCTCTTAACTATTATAAAGATGTTATTACTCCTCTTAAAGATTCTGAAATGCAGGGGCGTGATGACAGGGATGCAATAAGGCTTCTTAAGATGTCTCTCAGGCCCCTTTGTATTGACGGCCCTAACTGTGTAATAGGGTTCACTCCTGACGGCAGGTGTTTTATGGCGCAGGATTCAAAGAAATTAAGGCCGGGTGTTGTCGGAGGTGTTAAGGGCAAGTACGGGTTCATGTCAGAGGAGTGCGGGCTTGACAGGGTTATCCCTGAAAGAGATAAATCAAGAGATATATTCCCCATGAAATACGACATGGTTATTGTTGAGCCTGAAGCACAGGAGGTAAAAGTATGGAACCAGCTGAAAGGTTAAAACAGAGCCACGAACTTACATTACAGGATTTCCCGTATATTATACGCTGGCGGGAAGACCGGTGCACGCGATGCGGTCAGTGCACTGCAGTGTGCCCTGTTAAGGCAATAGAACCTGAGGTTGTTTCACAGAGGATTGTCAGGTCAGAAGGTAATGTGCCTGCCCCATCTACTGTAAGGAGCATAACGCATGTGGTTAGACAGGTCACGGACATAGAGCGTTACTGTACAGGCTGCGGTACGTGCAGTTTTGTATGCCCGACGGTTGCAATAGAGCCGGAGTATAATCCGCATCATAAATTTCTTTTCTATAAAAACAAAAAGGGAGAGCCTTACAGAAGGGGCGGAAGAAGGAATGATCCGGGCATCTCAACGCTTGATAAACTGAAGTTCACAAGGATATCCATGCTTACAGACCCTGCGCTTGATGCTGCAAGGCATGAATTTTATATACGCACACTCCTGGGAAGAATTCCCTCTGCTGAAAATCTGCCCATCAGGAGAAAAAACGGAAAGCTGCTTGTTGAAAAGGACACTTTTGTACCGCCTGTGCGGGAAATTTACCCGATAATTATAGGAAGCATGTCGGTAGGCGCGCTTTCGCCTCCCATGTGGGAGGGTCTGGCAATGGGGGTAGCATATCTCAATGAAGTGGAGAACATGCCTGTTGTTATGGGCTCGGGTGAAGGAGGCATGCCCCTGAAACTTTTAAAATCACGGTTTCTTAAATACTTTATTCTTCAGATTGCCTCAGGGTATTTTGGCTGGGATGAGATTATCCATGCTCTTCCACATATGAAAGAAGACCCTGCTGCCATAGAGATAAAATACGGTCAGGGGGCAAAGCCTGGAGATGGCGGGCTTCTTATGTCCTATAAAGTGCTGAAACTTATTGCCGGCATACGCGGGGTGCCCATGTACGTAGATCTGGCTTCACCGCCAACTCATCAGACAAAATACTCAATTGAGGAATCAGTGGCAAAAATGATTCAGTCAATGTCCATGGCATGGGGCTTCAGGGTTCCGGTTTATCCTAAAATTTCAGGCACAAAGACTGCACAGGCTGTTTTAAACAACCTTGCACGTAACCCGTATGCTGCAGGGCTTTATATAGACGGTGAAGAAGGAGGGACAGGAGCAGCTTATAATGTTTCCCTTGATAAAATGGGACATCCCATAGCATCCAACTTGAGAGACTGTTATCTTGACCTCGTAAAGCAGGGAAGACAGAACGAACTTCCGCTGATTGCTGCAGGCGGTGTGGGCAGGAGCGGGAACCTGGCTGCAAACAGTGCTGCATTAATAATGCTTGGTGCGTCTGCTGTTGCAATCGGCAAATACATCATGCAGGCTGCTGCCGGATGTCTTGGTGATGAATATAACAGGTGCAACCTTTGCAACACCGGCAGGTGCCCGCGGGGTATTACCACACAGGACCCGAAACTTTACCGCAGGCTTGACGCTGACAAGGTTGCAGAGCGCGTTGTTGATGTATTTAAAGCAGCGGATACAGAGCTCAGGAAGATTTTTGCTCCTATGGGAAGGTCAACACAGCTTCCAATAGGCATGTCAGACGGTTTGAGTGTCAGTGATGAAGAAATAGCAAGGAGATTGCAGATAAGTTATGCATGTTAAAAACAGAGCAACAGAGCAGCAGAACAGCAGAACAGCAGAGCAGCAGAACAGCAGAACAGCAGAGCAACAGAGCAGCAGAGCAACAGAGCAACAGAGCAACAGAGCAACAGAGCAACAGAGCAGCAGTTACTGCGCGACTGTTCTACAGCGCTATTTAGAGTTTTTTCTGAAAATTCCAAAGGAGTTTACTAACTTGTTCAATAAGAGATTTTATTCCAGTTATATCTTTTTTTATATAACCAAGTTCTTTGGAGAACTCGAGGAGATATTCTGCTTCAGCCAGAGACCCACGAGCTATATCTATAAAACGAGACAACTCGCTTTTACTCCGGCGTCCGTAACCTTCAACAATATTTGTGGGAACAGAAAGGGCAGCCCTTCTAATCTGACTGGTAATTCCAAATTTCTCATTTATGGGGAACTCTTCAGAAAGCTTATAGATACTAATAGCAAACTCATGTGCCTTTTGCCAGACAATAAGATTTTTATATTTAGACATGAAAACATTATATCATGCTACTGCTCTACTGTTCCACAAGGAGACTTCAATAATGAAGAAACTTGTGATTAATGGCAACATCAATGGTAAACGTGTACCCTCCAGGGTACTTGAGGAGCAGATACAAACCGCTGTGCGGGATGGTGCTCAAGATATACATGTAGTTGCTGACGGTCAGCATGGAATCGGCGGACGCATATGGACTGATAACAAAAAAGTTTTAATTACTGTTGAAGGGCCGGTTGGACAGCGTCTTGGGAGCATGGGCATGTTTGGCACTGAGATTACTGTTAAAGGCGGTACCTCTGATGATGCGGGATGGCTTAACTGTGGTGCAAAAATAACTGTGCTCGGGGATGTTACAAACGGAGCACATAATGCAGGTGCACAGGGAATCCTTTATGTCCAGGGCGGCGGCGGTGCACGCTGTGAAACCATGACCAAATTTAATCCGAGGTTTGAACCTCTTCAGTCATGGTATTTCCGCGATGTCGGGGACTCGTTTGCAGAATTCAAGGCAGGCGGTATAGCAGTGGTCTGCGGTGTAAACCCGAGAAACCCGGAAAATATTTTAGGTTACCGGCCGTGTGTTGGTATGGTGGGAGGAACCATTTATTTCAGGGGTCCGGTAAAGGGGTACAGGGAAAGAGACGTTAAATGTCTTGAGCTTACCCCGGAAGACTGGCAGTGGCTGACTGAAAACATGAAACCATATCTTGAGGCAATTGACCGTATGGAATATTACGATGAATTAACACGGTCTACTGCTGACTGGAAAAAGATTATTGCCTATACTCCGGATGAAAAGGGTGAAAGAAGAAAAACCTATAGTGTAGATACCTCTAAATTCAGAACGGAAGTTTGGGAACCTGAGGTAGGAAATGGCGGAATTTTCGCAGAATATATTAATCATGACCGGACGATTCTTCCATACATAGCAACAGGGGATAACAGGCGTAATAAGCCCCTATGGAGCAATGAAAAATATTCTCCGCCCTGTGCTTATAACTGCCCAACGCATATTCCAACACATAAAAGGGCGCATCTTATACGTGAAGGCAAGATGCAGGACGCATTAAGGCTTGTGCTTCAGTACAGCCCTCTGCCTGCAACAGTGTGCGGACAGATATGCCCCAACCTCTGTATGCAGAGCTGTACTAGGGGAGCTATTGATAAACCGTTTGATACGCAGGAGATGGGCAGGCTGAGCCTTAATCTAAAGGCGCCAAAACGCGCAAAATCAACGGGCTACAAGATTGCTGTTATCGGCGGCGGTCCTGCAGGACTTTCAGTTTCGTGGCAATTAAGCCTTAAAGGGCATACGGTTGATTTGTACGAGGCAGAGGATAAACTGGGCGGTAAAGTAGAGCTATGCATACCAAGGGAGCGCCTGCCTCAGAGGATTTTAAAGAAAGAGCTTGCGCGTTTTAAAGAAATAGGCGTTAACATAAATCTCGGACAGAAGATAAATAAGAAAGGGTTTGAGAAAATATATAAAGATCATGATGTTGTTGTGGTGGCATGCGGTGCACATCATCCCCTTACGCTTAATTTTCCAGGCTCTGAACATGTTGTGCCGGCAATAGAGTTTTTAAAGGGGATTAATTTTGGTAAACTTCCCACCTTAAAAAATAAGAAAGTCGTTGTTATAGGTGCAGGTAATGTGGGCATGGATGTTGCCGTACAGTCATTTAACTGCGGCGCAAAATCTGTGACTGCTGTTGATATACAGAAACCCTATGCTTTTGGCAAGGAATTAGATGCTGCAATGGCAAAAGGAACAGAAATTGTTTATCCAAAGTTTGTTGAGAGGTATGACAAAAAAGCTAAGAAGCTTTATTTTAAGGACAACACGCATATGGATGCGGACCTTGCAGTTGTTGCTGTTGGTGAAAAACCAATAATTGATTTTCTGCCACCCGGCATTCACACTGAAAAGGGGTGGCTTGCAGTTAATGATATTGGTCAAACTTCTGATGTCAAGGTGTTTGCTATTGGTGATGCCACAAAACCCGGCCTTGTAACCCATGCGATAGGGCAGGGGCGTACAGTTGCAGAGGTAATTAATGCGCAGTTAATGCATTATGACTATATGCCGGAGGTTAAACAGCCGGTTCCCCGCGATAAGGTAAGAACTGCATACTATGAGCGCTGCGGAATAGATAAACTTTCACCAAAGAAAGAGGCGGAAAGATGTCTATCATGCGGGGCCTGCCGGGACTGTCATATGTGCGAGGAGGTTTGCTACTGGGGCGCGATTTCCCGTGTTGAAAGAAAAGGCGAAGACTCTCCATATGAATATGTTGTTGATGATGAAAAATGCATAGGGTGCGGTTTCTGCGCAGGCACCTGCCCTTGCGGTATATGGGAAATGGTGGAGAACATATAAAAAATAGGGACACGTCCTATTTTTTAAAAGACTATTAACAAATGAAATCTGCTAGTGACAGTAAAACAGGCCTTGCTGAACGTAAAAACCGGGAACTCTCTGCTATCCTTGAAGTGAGCAGGGTTCTTACTACTTCATTTGATCTTGAAAAGAACCTGTTGTCTGTTATGTCTACACTTGGTAATCTTCTTGAAATGCAGAGGGGATGTGTTTTCCTGTTTGATTCCATGTCAAAAGAACTCCGAATCGTCGTTGCCCATGGACTTACAAAGCAGAGTATTGAAAAAGGTAAGTATCGTATAGGCGAGGGGATTGTCGGGCGTGTTCTTGAAAAAAGAATACCAATGGTAATTCCCAATATAGGAGAGGAACCCTCATTCCTGAACAAGACAGGCTCAAGGCCTGAAAAGGATGGGATTTCTTTTTTGTGTGTACCCATCATGCTTAAGAATGAGGTATTTGGAGTGTTGACTGTGGACAGGATCTACTCTAAAAAGCATGGAAATGTAGACGATGATATAAGAGTGTTAAAGATAGTTGCTTCTTTAATAGCCCAGTTTGTCAGGCTCCGTGAAAGTTATAAAGAGGTTGAAAAAGAAAAAGAGAATTTAAAGAACGAATTAAAAGGGAAATACAATATAGAAAATATTATCGGGTATTCTGACAGGATGCAGGAAGTGTTTGAGGCTGTTCATCGTGTTGCGCCTTCTAAAGCAACAGTCCTTCTGTGGGGTGAGAGCGGAACAGGCAAGGAGTTGATAGCAAAGGCGGTTCACTATATGAGCCCGCGAAGCAAAGGGCCTTTTATAAAGTTCAACTGCGCTTCTATTCCTGAGGGACTACTGGAATCTGAGCTCTTTGGCCATGAAAAGGGTGCATTTACCGGTGCAGTTTCATCACGAAAGGGGAAATTTGAGCTCGCTAACAAAGGCACCGTTTTCCTTGATGAAATCGGGGACCTACCCCTGCAGCTGCAGCCAAAGATACTGCGCGTTCTTCAGGAAAGAGAGTTTGAAAGGGTGGGCAGTGAAAAGACAATGAAGGTTGATGTGAGAATAATTGCGGCAACAAGCAGAAAACTCGAGACCCTCGTTTCCCAGGGGAAATTCAGAGAGGATTTGTATTTCAGGTTGAATGTTATCCCTGTTTTTCTTCCTTCCTTGAGTGAAAGAGGAGAGGATATCCCCATTCTTATTGATTATTTTTTAAAGAAGTTCAACAGGGAAAACAACAGGTCGGTTATACTTGATAAAAGCGCTATTGAGGTGCTTCTGAATTACGACTGGCCAGGACATGTCAGAGAACTTGAGAATACAATAGAAAGACTTGTTGTTATGGCCGGATCAGATACAATTGGTGTATCGAACCTGCCGGTTTCCCTGAGCGTTACCCGCATCAGGCCAGCCGACAAATTAATATCATTGACAACGAACATTGAAGAGATGGAAAGATTAAATATCATAAACGCCCTTGAAAAAACAGGATGGGTCCAGGCAAAGGCTTCGCGGCTTCTTAAAATCACGCCGAGGCA
>Ga0255052_10000254_pt1 | contig 41743 bp, 29 predicted proteins | sample JV7_2_21_MG_FD_188632 | JGI IMG/M metagenome (GOLD analysis project Ga0255052, IMG submission 188632) | Seawater microbial communities from Jervis Inlet, British Columbia, Canada - JV7_2_21 | ecosystem: Environmental > Aquatic > Marine > Inlet | place: Canada: British Columbia | collected...
GACCGATACGGGGAATCCAGGCGCCCGCGTCGCCAACTTTCGGCGCACCACCGATACCGGTTCCATGACAGGCGATACAGGCCTCGTTATAAACCTGTGGGCCAGTAAGCGCGGTTGCCACCGGAGCCACGGGCACGGCATGCTCGACGACGGGCTCCGCTGCTCCATGTTCTTCGCCCGGAAGGTAATACTGGCTCAACGGCGCAATGCGTTCCCCGGCAGTCGCCTGAAAATCCCGTGCATCCGCTGCAAACATGCGCAGGGTCAGATCAGGAGCAACAATCGCCAGGACGACGATTACCACGGCGATTCCAGCTAATACAATTGCCACTAGCGAATACGTGTCCAGGGACTTTTTCTGACGCTCCAAGTGTTTGCTCCGAGTTTTGTTCTGCAACCCCATAGATAGGGGGCTTGGGGCCACGGATTATATAGCAATCGGTCTGCGTACTGCGATAGCGGCGTTGAATACTTATATATAAGTGTCAGCCTCTGTGGCTCAATTCATCACTCACCTGAAAAGGAACATCCACATGAGCGATTTAGATGACCGCGTTTCTGGCCTGAAACAGATACGGGACGAGCTAAGAGTCCAGGTTCATCTTGCCAAGAAGGAAGTGCAGGATGACTGGGAAGAGCTCGAAGATAAGATGGAAGACATGGTGGCGAAAGCCCAGCTCACCGAGACCGGCGAAGGCGTTGGCGAAGCTATCGAGCAGCTGGGGCAGGAGTTAAAGCTGGGATACCGGCGGATTCGCGATGCCATCAAGAGCGACTAGGCGCCAGTAAACTCAACTCACTTTTCCTGCAGCAAAGTCAGAATATCCAACAATGCCGGCGAGAACCAGAGACGCTAGCTGACACTTATCAAAGCGCCCATAGCACAGCAGGTCGTCTATACGGCTGTCTCCAAACTGAGACATGCCTTCCCTCGACTGGCCTGGTCAAAGTGATAGAGTATGCGCCGAGCAAAATCGATGAGGAGTGGCCATGCAATTTTCGAGTATTCATCACTTTGTCTGCAGACTCGTGTCGGTTGCGATCATCAGCACGGGTTTCGTCCAGATATCCGGTGCTGGTGTGATCGGCACTCAACAAATGATCGACAGTGAGGCGCGGCAAAAACAACTGTCCAGGGTGGAATCGTTTCTCTTGCGGCAGGACGTCGCTGATCAGCTGATCGACTTTGGCGTCGCGCCGGAAATGGTAATGGCGCGGATCCAACATATGACCAGTGCCGAACTTGCTGCGCTCGAAGGAAAGATCGGTGAACAAGTGGCCGGTGGCGACGCGCTCGCCATTATTGGTACCGTATTCCTGGTGCTGCTGATCCTGGAACTTGTCGGCGTTACGGACATTTTCAAGTCGATATGAACCAGGCCGCCCGAAAAGGGCTGGCTAATCTATGTATTAGGGCCAGCGCTGTGCTGGTCCTTTTTATTGTCGGAAGCCTCTCGGGATGTGCTTCGCTGCCCCAAGATGCTCAGCAATATGGCGATGGCGCGACCCCGATCGAACTGTCAGAAACGCCGTTTTTTCCGCAGGAGCGTTACCAATGCGGCCCGGCCGCACTGATGACTGTGCTGACGCAGAGCGGCGTTAACACAACGCTTGACTCGATTGTTGAACAGGTTTACCTGCCCGGAAAACAGGGCAGCTTGCAGATGGAACTTATGGCTGCAACAAGAGCGTCAAGCAGGATGCCGTACCAGATTGATACGTCCCTGTCGGCGATTGTCGGAGAATTGCAGGCCGGACGACCGGTTCTGGTACTGCAAAACCTTGGCGTCGGCTGGATACCGCGTTGGCATTATGCCGTTGTAATTGGTGCCGATCCGATCAATGACACGGTTACCCTGCGCTCGGGTACGAACCGTCGTCGCATCACCAATACACAGACGTTTTTGCGGACCTGGCGGCGAAGTGGTTATTGGGCGCTGGTAGCGCTCCAACCTGGGGAGTTGCCGGCGGGCCCGGACGCAAGCCGTTACTTCCAGGCGATTGCTGCACTGGAATCGACCGGGCACGTTTTAGAAGCGCGGTCCGGTTGGCAGGCAGCGCTTGACCGTTGGCCGGATGAACCCGTCGCAATGTTCGGGCTTGCCAACGTTGAGCTCGCTCTCGATAACTTCACAAGCGCCGAGGACCTGTACCGGCAACTACTGGATAAGAATCCGAATTCGGTGAGCGCCCGCAACAACCTCGCTCATGCACTCGCGAGGCAGGGAAAAAACACTGAAGCAATGCAACAGATACTCGTCGCGCTGGATACGGTCAAAGACGATGCGGTAATGCAAGCGGAATTGCAGGACTCGATGGCCGAGATCCAGCAAATTGCGCTGTCAGAGAATAAGTAACACAGCAACCCACTTTGTTAGCCACAGGCGATTTCTCAGGTCACGCACGGACATCTTTAGTACTATTTCCATCAAGCGCCCGTAGCTCAGCTGGATAGAGTACTGCCCTCCGAAGGCAGGGGTCACAGGTTCGAATCCTGTCGGGCGCGCCACTTTCCTCTTTATTTTTCAGAGAGTTACGAGCGACCCTCCAAACCCGCTTTCTGCGTTTTACCCGATTGTGTGAGAATCGTGTGACTTGCGATCCGTAATACGGTGTTCGGTCGTCTTTTGCACACTTTCTCGGCAGCTTCAATCAGCCTGGAGATGTCAGGTGCAGAATAATGCGTCGTCATTCGCTCGGACTTGTGCCCGAGTAAATCCTGGCGATCCTCAAAGCTCACACCCGCAGCTCGCAGCCGATGTCCGAATGTATGACGTAAGTCATGCACCCTGACATTCGACAGGTTCGCCCGGGCTCTTGCCAGCTTCCAACCCCAGTTGTGAATCCGCAGAATTTTCCTGCCTCTGAAGGGGAAGACAAATTCCTTGCTCTTGCCGCGTTGCTCGTCGACTACCCGTCGGGCAATCGAGTTCAACACAACGACTCGTTCCTGAGAGTTCTTGGTCTGGAACTGGTCGTTGCTTGGCAGAATGAACAAACTCGTTTCAAGTTCTGGAATTTGCACTTCCCATTGCCATCGGAGCTGACACACTTCCTGTTCCCTGCAGCCGGTGTTGACCTTGTATAAGGCCATCCTCTGCAGGTGTCCGGGCAATTCCCTGAACAGGCGATCCTGCTCTTCCCAACTCAATGGATAGGGCTTACGTGCCGGCCCCTGCTCCATCTCGATCAGCGGCGGCGAATCAAGCCACGACATACCATTATCGTGTCGCCATACCCGTGCGGCGAGATTCAGTACCCGTCGAATGCAGCTTAACTCCTTGTTGATGGTAGCGGCCATGACCCCGTCTTTGCGACGGGCCTGCCGATACTGAGCCAGCGTATCGTTGTGAACGCGATCTAAAGACAGATCGCCGATATGCGGCATGATGCGCTTGAAGGCGCAGATGTCACGGGAAATGCTCCGTTTGTGCTGATAGTCATTGAGATATTTGACAACTGCCTGCTCGAACGTCCGTGTCGGTCGTTGGCCGTAAACTAGCACCTGACGAATCTCATTTAAGCGGTGTGCTAGGTAGCACTCCGCCTCTTCGAGACTAACCGTGTTGCAGCTTTCAGCCAATCGTCCGTATCCCTTGATTTTCTTGTCGATCCACCAGATTCGGCCTCTCTTCTGGAGGCCGGGTGATTTTTTGCGTCCCATAATTCACTCCTTTTGGCGGGACGCCCGTTGCACGAGATATAGTCTTCCACCCAGGCGTCGAGTTCAAGTCGGTCAAAGGCAATGCCTTGCCGGCCGATCGGAATGGTGGTGAGGTAAGGTCGGACCTCTTGGTTGAAGCGGTTGCGGTCCATGCCGAGATAGCCGGGTGCATCGCGAAAACGTACGAGCCGCGGTAACACAACGACGGTTGCACCTGTTGATTTCATCGACCGAGATACACGGCCGTGATGGCTTCACGAGAATGGCCCAGCTCTTGGGATATCACTACGCGCGCTTTCAAATCGAGCGCGCGTTGGTCCGTCGTCAGGGATTTCGTCGCTGGGCCGCCGGCGACGGGTGCCCGCCAGCCGGTCAATTCTTCATAGCGTCTTTGGGCATAGTCATGCCGCAGACCGTGAAGTTTTGAGAGACCGGCGGTACGAAGCTGTCGCTCATAGCGGTGCAGTTGCTGGACATAGTCGAGCGCGGGCGAGATCAGCGATCCGCCCTCCGCGAACTCCTTCACATGTTGCAGCAGGCGGCGCTGCTCGCAATTCGTAATCGGGACGGTTCTTTCTCGTCCGCCCTTGGTCCAACTCGCTTTCAGCCGAATGTGATCATCCTGAATTGCGTAGCTGGGACTGAACTTTATCGACTCTTCGCGCCTGAGACCGAAAGCTGCTTGCAGGCGCACACTCAGTCTGACGTACTCGTCCCGGATCTGACAAATTTGTGTGTTGTTCAGAGTCTGTGCCTTGGAGATTTTGGCGACATAGGTTCGGGATCCAATACCGTAGAAACTGTTGGCGTTGCCAACGACACTGCGTCTGCCGACTTTTCTTGCCCACCACCGCAGTGCTGTCATACGGTTCTTTATGGTTCCTTTTGTGACTCCCTTTTTAAACCAATGCTTGACCAGCGCCTCAACGTGTTTTGGCTTGAGTGACTTTGCCCACATATCCTTGTAGCCCAGCTCATGGAGCTGATTGGCGATCAACTCCAGGAGCCGGGCCCGGTTGGATTGCGTGGAATAGCTGCCGTCGCGATTCTCGCGGCAGAGCTTTCGTAACTGGAAGTTCAGGTTTTTCATGGTGCGTATCCTTATAGGTCAGTTTTTATGACCACCTCGTATCCTTGAGGATGAGCGAGGCCCGATCAGTGATCGGCGATGGTCGTGGGACACCAGTCCCCAAGGCCTGAAGCCTTGATCAGGTTCATAGGCAAGCCCGTGTGGGCAATGCCAATGACCTCCAGTTGGCCGTATGGCCAGATTCAGAACGTGTTGAAATCCACCTCCTTTGGCGTGATGAAATGGCGCGCGTAAGGCACGCAAATGGGAAGCGACTGAACGCAAGCGTCCAGCGCAGAAGTTGCCGAGGCTTGAATGCCTGGCTATGTCGAAAATGCCGAACCTGAAGTTCAGCTGAGTTGAGCGACGCTCACGCGTCGTGGAGTCGATCAGTCTGCGAAGCAGACCCTCGACCCTGACAGGAAACTCCTGCCGGGTGCCGCTTTCCCGCAGCGGCTACGGATAATGCAGATCAGCCTAATGGACGGATACGCGCGAGAACATGGAAAAGCCCTACACTTTACTGACGGACTTTTCTTCGTGGCCTCACAAGAGCATGCATTCAGCGTCGCGTCACTCATCGAGACCTTGTTGAAATGGCCCAGAACCCGCGTCATTGCTGGTTCAGAGCGCCGCGTCACTACAGCGCTTCGCTCTGGTAGTGACTCGGCGCACGAGCGGTTTCCGCCCGTGTTAGTAAAGCAAAATTGCCTTCAACACAGTCATGGTAAAGTTCCCTTTACCATGACCCTCATCCCCGTCGGGCATTATCAGAACATTAAGGTCGCTGGAAAATCGGTTTCCGCCTTCGTGCCAGAGCCTTTACCACCCGTGCTCCGGGACCAGGCTGTCGAAATCCTCGCAGACCGGATTGACGCTGCGGAGGCAGCGCTGGTCCGTTTGGTGGAGGCCGCTCAACTGATTTCCTTGCCGCAGAGAATCATTGACGCCTTTTTCATCAAGGAAGCACTGGCCGCCTCAGCCGAGGGAGGCAACAAAGCGACGCTCACCGACGTCCTCGCATACGAGCTGACCAAACAACCCGGTTCATCCTCGACCGATGACGTCGAGGACATCATGAACTATGTCGCAGCAACCCAATACGGGCTGGACAAGCTACACGGGGAGGAGGGTCGGCCGTATTTCAAATGGCTGTTGAACGAATGCCATCGAATTCTTCTGCAGGGACAACGGCATGCGGATCAGGAAACCGGCGAGTTTCGCCAATCCCAGAACTGGATCGGTGGTCAGCCACCGGGTCGTCACACAATCTATGTACCGCCAGCACCAGAACACGTCGCACGGTTGATGGACAACCTGGAGTACTTTCTACACAACGACACGAATCTTCCCCCGTTGCTGCAAGCAGCGACTGCCCACGCACAATTCGAGCTGATCCACCCGTACCTGGAGGGGAACGGCCGCATTGGTCGGATGCTAATCACCTGTGTTCTGAATCGTTGCGAGCGGCGGGGAGGCCCGATTCTCTGTCTGAGTGAATACTTCAATGAGAACCGCGCCGATTATTTTTTCCAGTTCGGTGAACTCCAGAAGTATGGCAACTGGTACAGTTGGTTTCTATTCTTCCTGAAAGGCGTGGAGAGCGTTGCCAATGATGCCGTCAATACATTGGGACAGTTGCAGAGTCGGGTGCATCAGGATCGTCAGAAGCTGCTGGTCGAAGAGGGAGTGACCGTGGCAGCACTCCGACTTCTTGAGCTGCTACCGGAGAACCTAGTGGTGTCCATGCCAGCCGTTAGGCAGCTATTAAGAACGACCAAGCCAACCGCTGGTAAAGCCATCGAAATACTTCGGCATGCCGGAATTCTTTTTGAGGTCGGTAAGCGGACCAGAAATCGGGCCTACTGTTACCGGCCGTATATCAGTGAAGGATTGTACTAGCGTTCGGCACAAGAACATATCAAGCATGGCAAGATCGCTTTCGCTATAGTTCCCTTGATGATGCACCGGACCGACGTGACAACAAGTGATGAGCGACAGCTTTCACTGCCGCTCACGCCCCTTCGAAATCGCGACTTCCTGTCGAATCATTGGCTCGAGCATCGCCTGCCTCTTGAACCAGAGTGGCAGGAGGAACAAGCGAACGCCGAGTCGGCGCTAAAAAGACTCGTCTCGTTGTGGCAAGTGGAACGAGAGAGAGTCAGCCTGTACGGAGATGAAGCGGGGCTAGAAGAGAAGTTCATTCAGCCCGTATTTGAGATACTCGGTTGGAAGCTCAAATATCAAGCTTACTTGGACAGGCGGGAACCGGATTACGCGTTGTTTGTGAACGACAACAGTCTCGACGGCGCTCTGCAAGCGGGCAGAAAAAGTCCGGACTTCTGGTCGCACGCATCCGTGGTCGCGGATGCAAAAGCTTGGCATATTAGTCTTGATCGGCCGATGCGGGTTGGCAGCAAACGCGAATACCCTCCGGAGCAAATTGAGTGGTATATAAACAGGAGTCTATGCGACTACGGGATACTGACAAACGGCCGGCTTTGGCGGCTAGTTCCTCGAGTGCTTGGACCGAGCAAGCCAAGATTTCAGACTTATCTGGAGCTAGATCTTCCAGCCCTGCTTGAAGGCATTCTTCCAAGCGAGGGAGCTCTTGATCTAGGTCCTACAACGGAGCAATTAGAGACGTTTTTCTGTTTCTATTTGTTGTTTAGTCCCGTTGGCTTTGTATCGGTAGATGATAGGAAGCCGCTCGTTACTCGAGCTGTCGAAGGAAGCTCTGAATACTCATTGGGAGTCGGCGAAGAACTCAAAGATAGGGTCTTTGAAGCGCTTAGACTTTGCATTGATGGCTTCGTGAAGCACGAAAAAAACGGTCTTGACCCTGAGACAGGTCTCAATGAGTGTCAAGAGCACAGTTTCATTTTTTTATACCGGTTGCTTTTCATACTATATGCGGAAGATAGAGGACTGCTGCCATATCGCATCAATCAGACCTATACGAAGAATCGATCTCTTGCCCGGCATCGTGACGAGGTCGCAGTCCGCTTAGATCAGTTTTCGGCAAAGCTCCGACCGGACTATGACGCTGATAGTACGGCCCTGTGGGATGACTTAAATGACCTTTTTGATCTTATCGACCGAGGTCATCGACGCTATGGTGTACAGGCATACAATGGTGGGCTGTTCGACCTAGAAGCAGAATCATTCTTGTCGAGAATGGTCCTGCCCGATCCATATCTGGCTCGCGTATTGGATCAATTGGGACGTGCGCCGCAGCCCGGACGGCCCGATCTCGGACTGTTCCGAGTTGATTATCGTGATCTTGCTATTCAACAGCTTGGAAGCGTTTACGAAGGGCTACTAGAGTTGATACCCAAGTATGCCGAGAAGGACGTACGCGTTTATCGTTCGTCAAGTAGCAAGAATTGAACTGAGCTGTTGGTTTCGGATGGCGATACTGTACCGCGCGGCTTTGAGAGTACTGAAACCGTATATCCTGCTGGAAGCATCTATCTTGCAACTGACAAAGGTGAGCGCCGACGATCTGGCAGCTACTACACTCCTGACCATATAGTTGATCACATAGTGCAGAAGGCGGTCGGAGAAAAGTGCGCCGAAGTTTTCGAGCGTTTGGAATACGAGATCGAAGATCTCTCGTATGAAATAGCTAAAGCGAATCCTGCTGACAAGGCGTTGTTGGAGCAACTCGAAGACCTGAAAGGATCATTTGACGACCGTATCCTGGAACTCAAGATTCTCGATCCAGCTATGGGGTCAGGACACTTTCTGATTCGCGCTTGTCAGTACCTGGCTGAAGAAATAGCTACAAACCCATACACAGCCGATCCAGACGCGGATGATCTTGCGGAAGATGAGTCGACCATTACGTTTTGGAAACGACGGGTAGCGGAGAATTGTCTATTTGGTGTTGATGTGAATCCGATGGCCGTCGAACTCGCGAAGCTAGCCGTATGGTTAGAAACTGTCGCCTCTGATGCGCCTCTAACCTTCTTGGATCATCACCTCAGATGCGGCGATACCATCATAGGTTCTAGAATCTCGCAACTGGATACCCTGCCGCGGGACAAAGGCCTCTTTGAAGGCCACTTTTCTGAAGAGGTTGAGGCGGCTTTGCCTAAGTTGCTTGGTCCGTTGCAGGAAATTCACAGCATTCCGTCCAATTCAGTCGAAAACGTCAAGCGGAAAGAACAAATATTTCGTCGGCGTTTCACACCGGTCAATAAACGGTTTGCACTCGTAGCTGATCTTTGGAGCGCGGAGGCGATGGCCGAAGGCAGCTTCCTAGCAGAACAATACTCTGATCTGGTATCAGACTTGAATACGCAAAAGCGCTTCGCAAGAAAGATCGGTCGTTCTTGGGTACTCACGGTGCTCGCCGACATAGCAGAGAGAGAAGTGCGACCATTTCACTGGGAACTCGGGTTCCCAGAGGCGTTTCTGCAATCAGGAACAAGTGGGTCACCAGGTTTTGACGTGATCATTGGGAACCCACCCTACGATGTACTATCGGAAAGAGAGATAGGCCGTAGCATTGATCATTTTAAGAATTTTATTTCGGTCGATAAGACGTTATCAGCGTCGCAAGTTGGTAAGAACAACCTCTATAAGCTCTTCATTTGCCGATCTTTATCGCTGTTACGGGATGATGGCATTTTCAGCTTTATTGTACCGATGGGCCTACTCGGCGATGAGCAAACTCGCGACATTCGTCGGTTACTAATCGATGCAGGAGATTTTCGAGAGATTCACGCGTTTCCGCAGAAGGACAACCCAAATCGAAGGGTCTTTAAGGACGCCAAGTTGTCCACAACGTTTTTTGTATATCGGCACCAAAAGGAGCGGAGTGGCGTAAGGGAGTCGTTTGTTTCGTCAGTGCATCCCGGGTCAGATATTGACCAGTCATCTCCCAAGTTAACGTTAGATGCAAATAGCATTACTCTATATGACCCAAGCAATGTAACCATCGTAAGTTGCGCCCAATCTGATTGGGACCTAGTTATCTCAATCGACGAATCTAGAGTGGCTCGACTGGGTCGCTTCGTCGAGTACTTCCAGGGTGAAGTGAATCAAACAGTGGCGAGCAGACGAGGTCACCTGACCACGGAAAATGCAGGTCCATTCGTTACCCGGGGGGCGTGTATCAGTCTTTACAAGCTGCGAGACGCATCACAAGGAGAGGATATCTATTTGAACGTTGACGCATTTCTCAACGGCAAGAAAAAAGACTCGAAAGCTTTTCACCATGAATTCGAAAGAGTCGGACTTCAGGAGTCCAGTGCTCAAAATAATTTTCGAAGAATAATTTCATGCAGAATTCCTGCAGGAAACTTTTGCAATCACAAAATTAACTATACGACGGTAAAGCATAGCGCTATACCGCTCGAGCTAGTTCTTTTTGTGCAGAATAGTCTATTCGCCGACTGGTATTTTCGGCTTGGCAGTACGAACGCTGCTGTCAGTCACTACCAGCTGAAGAACATTCCTTGCCCCAGCTTCGGACAGAAGTCTGATCCCCTGGACGCTGCGTTTGAAAGAGAATTGGAAGAGCAGATCAGTAATTCGTCCTGGGATGCACTCGAGCACGATCTACTTAGGCGTGCGAAAACTGATGGATCTTCTCAGACGATCGAGACGTGCATAAAAAAACTGGTTCGGTATATCGAACTAGAAGAGGATAATCGCGGCGAGATTTCGCGCACAGAGCGCTCTAGCTTGAGTACAAATGGCGCTCTCGCCCAACGCGTGCTAGACAAGCTCTATCTCGTACTTATCGGAGTTAATGAAGACAAGGCCGAGTACTTGAGATCTCGATTGAATGAAATGCTCTAGTTGGGTCGCCCCGGAGCGGCCAGCACATCACCTCGATAGCCGGATTTCCGTAGCGGCCCTGTACTTGGCGGCGTGCCTCGTTGTCACGTATCCTATCGATAGCAACGCATATTCCAACAATCACTGATCATTGACTACGTGGGTGTTATCTTCGGGCTCGACCTTTCGTATAACCCGGACAATAGCCAATGGGTTGGCGACAAGACGAAATCCCATGACACCGTCGTCAAACGCTCCAGAGAACAGTTTGTTGATTGGGTCAAGAACACGTACCGCGTTTTGCTATCTCGTGGCATGAAAGACTGCTATGTGTATTTCATGGATAAAGATCCTGAACGTTTCTTCCGGAGTAGGATTGCCGCCGACTCTGGTATGCCACTAAATAGGGCAGCAGAAGACCCTGCCACATACAGGTAGTCAAAGGCTGGGTTATAAGTCGGATGAAGACAATGTCGAAGAGAAGGCGAGTGGTTGTTTCACACCTTGAGGATATTTCGGGGTTCGTTCTGGAAAAATATCAAGCACAAGTTAAACAGCTGATCAGGGGCAGAGCTGGAATCTACGCTTTATATAGGAACCACAACCTTTACTACGTTGGACTAGCGACCAATCTGATGCGGCGACTCAAACAGCACCTTCGGGATCACCACGAAAAGAAATGGAATCGATTCTCAGTCTATGTGACTGGTAACGACGACCATATGAAGGAACTAGAGTCGTTGTTGTTACGTATCGTAAATCCTCGTGGAAACAAGCAAACTGGCAAAATTGCTAAGTCGGAAAATCTACGGCCCAGCCTAAACAAGTTGATCAAGGAAGAAGACGACGACCAAAGGGCACGGTTAATGGGTGGACGGATCACGAAGCGGCGTATCAAGAGAAAAGCGACAAAGAAAAGGGGCAGTAACATTTTGGCGGGAACGGTTGATCGCGCGATCGCGCTTCGCGGGCATCGGTCTGGATACGTCTATTCAGGGTCATTGAAGAAGAACGGAGAAATTTCATACGGCGGTACTAGTTTCCCGTCACCAACCGCTGCGGCGAGCGCAGCCGTGGGAAAAAGGATAAATGGTTGGGCATTTTGGAAGTTTCGTGACAAGAACGGAAACTGGGTTCCACTGAACACATTGAAGCGCTAGAAGGATGCTGAATGTCCGCGGCCAATATTTGGCTTTCCAGGATCGAAGATCGGCTTCGCTCGGAACTCGAGCAGGGCGATATGCCATTTCTCGGCCTCTATTCAAGTCACTTCGATGAGACCGCTCGAGAATATTTTCATGAAAAGGTTCTTGGGCATACATGCCCAATCCAATTGTTCATCCGCGGGCTAACCAAGTGGCCGGCGGTTTTTGCGACCTACCTAACAGTTCACGTTGTAGAAGGCTACGGTCGCTCTGGAACTGGAGAAGTCTATCCGTTCATCGAGGGTGCACTGGGCACGTCAGCATCGGCCTTGGACCAACCACGGCGGGTCGAGCTATGGAAAGCATATCGAAAAGCGAGCGTGCGCCTTGGTCTCTCGGTGGTTCCAGAGGGGAGCAGTCCTCGACCTTACGTCGCCGAGTATTTGCGTCAGGCTGGTGTGCCTATCAAGTACCTGGCTTCACTTGCTACCAAGCTAGAAAGCCATACGGCGCGGCTGGGCATTCCGGATATTGAAGACCCCGAGTCTATCACGGCCTGGCAGGAGCAACTTCGTGGCTACCTTGGGCCACCCATATCAAGAACGATCCCCCGCGCTATCGAAACCGACGACACGGCGTATTACACGACGACATATCTGAGGGTTCGTGGCTACGATTCCGCCAATGAATGCCAGAATGAGACGGAGTCCGCGATATTCGAAGCACTCGCAGGCTCGGCTCGTACAACGCACGCTCGCGCTGCTGAAATTCCCGAACTGCAGTGGCGCAACGGCTCGATGGGCGTTCAGATTCCCGGTGGCGCCAGCACGGAGTGGCGGATAAGTACCGTTTTGCAAGGAGTCGGTGCACCAGTCAATATCAGCATCGTCGCGGAGGACGAGCGGCAGTTCGTCCCGCTGCCCGATGGGTTTCCGTTGAAAGTCAGGGTATCTGGATCAAGCGCATCTTTCGATTTTCCCGTTTGGGAGGACAATAAAGACAATAGGGTGCTGCTCGTTGATCGTTTAGGGCACATACGCGCCAGAGCATCCCTTGGGGGCGATGAGATTCGTATATTGCCCGGTACCTACAGTCTGGTAACGCGTTGGGATCCGTCGGAGGAATCTCTCTATGCAACGGCCGTTGTCGCCGATCCAGCCATATTTGAATCAATAGTGACAATTGGCTCCGGGGAGACACTGTCTCTCCAGCGCGGGCCGGCGAGCATAACGATAACCGGAAAATCGGTTGCGGCCATGGAATGGACAGGTCTCAGCAAAACCGGTGTCTTGGGTCGGGAAATGCTGGCCGGGAAGGGTTTGTCGATCAAGGGCACGATTCCAGAGGAAATCGAGTCGGCGACACCCGGTATGTTTGAGGTAGTCATATCTGCTCGAGATATCGATAAGCACGGCGAAATAGCGATCGAATTGGATGAAGAACAAGCATTTGAGATCGATCTAGGCAAAATCCTATCGGGGTGGCCTTTTGGGCTATTTCGTCTCGGCGCAGTGATTCGTCGTCGAGACATACCCAATCGTGCTTTCGCACGGATGTCGGGCCTAGTTTGGAACGGCTTGTCGTCCACCGATGGTATTCGTTTCAAATTCCAGTCGAGCGACGCGTTCGAACAAAGCAATATTGAGCGTGGCCGTTGCGAAAACGTCCGCTTCGATGAAGACAGTTTGACATTTCGGGACAAGGAACAGCGATATTTTCGAACTGTATTCGACCTGTCAAAAAATGAAACGGTGGCATTTACCTGGCTGGTTCCAGGCCTATTTCTGAGTCTCGTCGAGTTTAACGGGCAAAATCTCGAAGAGCGCCCGCTCGCGAAAGAGTCGGTAATACAAGTGAAGCCATCAAGTAGGTCGGCACTAAAGGTTTATTCGACGCTCGAGGGCGTGATAAAGCTCGGCGGTTACCAGAAATCCGTTTCGTCATCTTCGATGAGCGGCATTCAAATGTATCTGGCGCCGGTCTTGGAGCATATTTCGGCTGACGATCGCACGCTGCAGTTCATTGGTGCGACGGGAGTTCCCATACCGCTCGTCGAGATTGTTACTCCGCATCAGTTCACCAAGGTAACGACGAACCGGTCAGCGGACATATACAGGGTATCGCTCGAAGTGACAGACGAGATCGATGACATGTCGATCGAGGCGATCGAGATGGTCTCAGGAACGCGAGAGTCGATCGATCTGCGTGTCAATGTTCTCGAATCGGCTACCGGGCGAGCGATGGAAAAGATTTGGGCAACATCGCATAGCGCGTTGCAAGGTGGTCCACGAGCCGTCAGTCGTATTGATATCAACTGGACCATCAACGACTGGGACGTTGGCGCGTATGTATTTCGCATCCGCGCGAAAGTGGCAGGGCGATGGGGTGAACTTGTCAACGCACGTGGCGACGTCTTTGTGGGGTCGATGATCGTTTCCACAGCAACCGAGATGCCATTGGACTCGTTGGAAAATCGGCCAACCGCTGAATTGCTCGATATCTTCCGGCGGTTCACGGAATTCTTGCTCGAGTGCTATTCGGAAGAAAGTTGGAACGATGTCAAGTGGATTGCCAGAGGCTGGTACCAGGTGGCGCAAAGCCTGGATGTCACTGATCTCCAAGTCTTGATTAGGCTATCCATATTGGCGCTGCGACGAGCACCCGAGCATTCGCCAGTATCATGGGCACCCATCAGCTGTGTTGCTGCGGCGCGATTGGATGTATTTGCACAGCCAGCGCAAACTTATCAACGCCTGCCGTCTGGTGACCTGAGAGGGCTGGGCATTCTAAGTAGCCTCGGTGAGTTTGGAGAAAACGACAACCAGAATTTTTCCCGCGACGATCTGTTTTCGCCTTTAGCATTACTCGGATTCGATAATGGTCCCCTGGTCGCGGCTGGTGCGAAAGAGAGATTGGAAAAGTTCTCTCTGAAGAAATTCTCGCAGACTGGTGTCTACACGGGTGAATCGGAGCGGCAGCGAATCCGGCGGCGGGAGGAGTGGAGTCCTGGGCCTGGGATTTTTCTTGGAGCTAGACACTATTGGTGGGCTGTCAACAAATTAGAGACTAAGTTTCTGGCCGGTTTTGCCGGCAATGAGCACCGGCGAGGTAATGCGCTTCGTTTGGCTGGAAGACTTACGGCCGCGCCTTGGCGTGAAAGGCTGCCACGTAGCGCATCACGATTGGTTGAGGACCAGATTTCATTGGGATTGTTATGCCAAAGGTCGGTCGAGGACGAAATATCCCAGGAGGAAGAGAATATTTCGTCGCTGGTAGATCTGCTATCGGCGACTGCCTTTGCGTGCCGCTTTTCCGCTCGGCAACCTGATTTTCTGGCCGGCTTTCATAACTGTTTGGCCGACGAGCTAGATACTGATATCGAGCAGCTACGAATCTATTTAGGGTACGCCCTCTACATAGGCATCGATGTGTTCCTGTACTATCTTTTGCTCTGGGAGTTCGTCTTATCACGAGATTTCGATGAGGTAAGTAACGTTGTATGACGCGAATCCGCTAGATCTCGTTACGTCCCTACGCGAGACACTTAACGCTTACCTTCCGACAACGCTGCCGATCAGCCGACGGTATCCCCAGCTTTCAGAGGAATTCCGAAACCTCTTAAGGAATCGGCAAATGGTCAAAGGACCGTATGTCGAGGCACTGCCAGACTTCGAGAAGGCCGCGCCAATTAGGGATTTACTGCTAAGCAACGGTGGATACCTGGCAGACGATTTTGCAGGCCTGCCCGACAATTGGTTGGATCGGGAACTCCACTTGCATCAGCAGGAGGCGCTGGAGAAGGCATGTAAGAGCGGTGAGAATCTTGTTGTCGCGACAGGCACGGGCAGCGGAAAAACGGAATGCTTCCTTTTTCCGCTCGTTCAGATGTTGGCCGACACTGATCGTAGTGAGCCTGGCGTTCGCTGCTTGCTCATTTATCCGATGAACGCGCTCGCGAACGATCAGCTCTACTACCGGATTGCGCCGCTATTCGGTACCTATCTCAAGGATCTCGGCGTCACGTTCGGACGATTCACAGGTCAGATCCGTGCGAACACGGCACGCAGTGAGGAGGCACAGCGCCTCAAAGCCAACGACAAACTAATGAATGCGTTGGACAACGGCGGTCAAATTCCGACCAACTGGCTGTTGACGAGAGAGGAGATGTTGGCGCGGCCGCCGGACATCTTGATCACAAACTACGCGATGCTCGAGCATCTATTGCTCTTGCCGCGAAATGCACCGCTGTTTGCCGAAAATCATCTCAAAGCGATAGTCCTCGACGAAGTGCACACTTATGCTGGGTCGCAGGCGACGGAGATTGCGTTTCTCCTTCGCAAGCTAAAGCATCGTCTTGGTGTCGAAACGCCCGTTCAATGTTTCGCGACAAGCGCCAGCTTGCCGCAATCGGAGGATGCGGATCGAGAGGTCGTTAAGTTTGCGAGCGATATGTTCGGCGAGCCATTCACATCAGTTGTTCGGGGGCGGCGCGTTCGTCACGAGCAACTGACTCAGGAACCGGAAGACGCGTTCAGCTTGAGTGCCGAAAGCTGGCAGGCAGTTGGCGCAGCGCTCGTCGAGGCGCTGTCCGAAATGGAAGCCTCCGACTTGGTCTGGGACGATTTCCTGGACAGCTGCTCAGAGGACCTCGATTTGCCGGAGGTGGCAGGGGATACTCGACTCGGTCCGGCGTTGGTCAAAGCGTTTGGGAGTAATTCGGAACTTCGACGGGCGGCCGAGCGTCTCGATGAAGCTGGCGTCATTCGTTTCGAGTCTCTCGCTGAGGAAATATTCTCCGCAGCTCAGAAATCGCAGGCCTATGTGGCCCTGGCGGCAGTATTACGTGCTGGAATGATGGCGAGATCGTCAGAGGTCGAGTTTCCGCTCTTGCCAGCCCGCTATCACATCGCCGCTAATTCCATAGAAGGAATCAGCTTGTTGCTCGACCGGTCGTCGCCGGAAGCGTGGAGCAAGATCTCTCCATTCAGGGCGTTCGAAGACGATGAAGGCATTTACTATCCAATGATGGTGTGCCGCAAGTGCGGGCAGCCCTACCTGGAAGGATACGAATACCAGGGCCGCCTTTGGAATCGGCAGCCCGCAGGAGCGCGGGCCAACACTAGAAAAGTATTTTGGCTCGGTCAGCCACCTGAAACGCGTACATTGGATGAATCGGACGACGAAGAAGAGGAGGAAGGCGCAGGTGAAACCCTCGATCCGTCGATGTATATCGATTCCAAGACCGGGGAGGTTAAAACAGACAGCGATCAATCTTTGCCTTTGTGGGAAGTGGCCGCTCGAGAGGATGAAGAACTTCAGCAACGATACATATTGAAGTGCCCGTCCTGCGGCGGTAGTACCGGTACATCGGATATGGAGGTCCTGACTCGGTTGCATCCAGGCAACGAAGCGCTGGGAAGTGTCGTGACCCAAAAGGTTTTAGAGGCTTTGCCGCCGGGAGCGGAGAGGGGCGACCCGGTACCTTTCGGCGGTCGAGCGTTACTTACGTTTTCTGATAATCGCCAAAATGCTGCCTTCTTCGCACCGTACTTGGAGCGTACAAGCCGCGATTTGGCCGTTAGAACGGCGCTTTATCAGATTTTGAAGCAACACGACGAGGCTATCGACTTTGACACGGCAGCCGACCGAATATTGCGGCACTGGCACAAGAGCGGCCAAGCGGTCTTGCTAAATAAGGCAGGAGATATCGTTACCGACAACGTGCGGCAGATGGATCTTCTCACCGGGTCCGTAGCCGTTGAGTTTTGTACACCAGGAGCTCGGAGAACGTCCTTGGAGGCTCTTGGGCTTGCGGACGTCTCGTACAATCAGAAGGCGCTCAATCGAATCAAGAGGAATTGCAGGGATAGCCTGCCCGACGTTACCGATGAAGAATTTGAGTCGCTTACGCAATTTCTGCTCGAGACGATTCGTCGTGAAAAGGCGATCGTCAATCTTTGGGATGTCGACCTTCGCTCCAAGTTCATATGGGGGCTCTTCTCATGGATAAGGTCGTTTAACCTGTTTAAGGAAGACCCACTAGTTCGCTACTCCTGGCTAACGCCCGAAGGTAAGGATATTCATAACCGGCGAACGTGGTATTTGCAGGAACAGCTCGAATTCGACCGGGAGATTGCTAGAAATTTCTTGGCCGAGTTTTGGGCAGCCTGTTGCGACTCAAAGTTACTCGTACCTGCTCGGCCGGGGTTCGGCCTCGATGCTAAGAAGATAAAGATAACGTCGGGCGTCGGCAAACCGGTCTACGTCTGCTCCAAATGCGGTCTGCGCCAACGGCATGTGCTGAAGGACAAATGCACGGCATTTCGTTGCACGGGCTCTGTGGTCGAGATCGACACCGAGACGAGTGAGCGCGAGAAGATCGACAATCACTATATTCGCACATACGAAGCGGATCTCGCTTCAACACTGCGCGCACGTGAGCACACTGCATCATTGTCTACCGAGGTTCGCGAACAAATTGAGCGTGAGTTCAGCGAGGGAATGGTCAATGTCTTAAGTTGCACGACAACCATGGAAATGGGCGTGGACCTCGGTGACCTGGAAGCTGTCGTCAACCTCAATATTCCGCCAAGTATTTCCAGTTACCAACAACGAACAGGCCGGGCGGGTAGGCGCGCACAAGCTGCGCCGTTTTGCGTGACAATGGCGAGAACGGCTCCCTACGATCAGGCCGCCTACGAATCGCTATCCGGATACTTGAGGCAGCCAGCAGCTGTTCCGTTCTTTTCGCTGGACAATCCGACGCTGTTCCGGCGTCACCAAATCGCAATCTTGCTGAGCCACTACTTGCGTCATCGAATAAGCGATCTCGAGGTGAATGCGCCGACTATGGCCGATATGCTTGCGGCAAGTTTCGGGGACGATGAATATCGTGCGTTTTTGGAAGATCTGGCGGCTTGGATCGAGAGCGATGAAGGAAGGCGCGCCATCGCAGAATCTTCATCTCTTACAGATCGTATTCCGACCAATTTGCGCGCATCAGTTGGAGCGAAGAACGATCAGTTGGCTGCTCATTTCTTTGAGCAACTGCGGATCATGGCAGCCGAGGTGAAAGAGCGCTGGGATCTCTACACTAGAAAATATGACGAAGCCGACAAGCTAGAAGACCCTACGAGAAAATCATGGGCCCTAAATCACTGGAACAACCTGCGCATGCGTTATATGCAGCAGTTCCTTGTGAATCAACTGTCGATTCGTGGGTTGATTCCGACTTATAGTTTCCCAGTTCACTCGCTTACGTTGGAGGTGATACGAAGTGAGTTCCAGCGGACTGGACCCGGTCAGTCTGGCGACGTTTCACTAAGTCGAGATGCAATCCTCGGGATTAGCGAGTACGCACCTGGCGCGGAAGTCGTTGCGAACGGCAGAGTTTGGGAAAGCAGTGGTATCGTTAAGTACCCGAAAATGTTCATGCCGGAAGAGTGGTATGTGGCGTGTGGGTCCTGCTACAACGTCGACGTTGCACCAGACAAAGACGATTTGCCATATGAGTGCACGAACTGCGGCGAGAGTTCGGGCCGAATGTCGCGCAGGTTCATCGAACCGAAAGGATTCGTAACCGCGTACATAAATCGGAAGGGATCCGATCCCGGCATGGTCCGCAAGCGAGAGCGACCGGCCGACGAAGCGCGATTAATCGTTGTTCCCAATGATGACTACTTCCAGTCAACGGATCACACGGGCGTGAAGCTCGCGCTGTTACCGGCCCAACAGGTAGACGATGGTCCGTCGGGAGAATTGGTAATCATCAATCGCGGGCCGAGGACGTTTGGCTATCATGTTTGTAGTTACTGCGGGTTCTCAATGGCCGCAAGGTCGCCGGCCGCCACGGGACAAAAACATCACCAGCCGCTCTCGGATGAGTGGTGCCCGAAGGATCAACTGCCGCGGCCGATCGATCTAGGCCACCGATTCTCGACAGACGTACTTGTGATCCGATTTCAGAATCTCATGCCAGAGCCGCCACGCGGTGATCAGGCAGCCTTGTTCCTGGACGGATTTGCACGGACGACGACGGAGTCGATGCGTTATGCTGCGGCAGCTTCGCTACAGATTGGAATAAGTGAGTTACGAGCGACTTATAGGCGAAATGGCCGTCATCTGGACGTGATCATCTATGACAGTGCGGCGGGCGGGGCGGGGTATTGCCGCCGGCTGATGGAGCTGGTCAAAGTCGAAAGCCTATTACGCGAAGCGATCGGCAAGCTTACGTGTCCGCGTGATTGTTCAAATGCATGTACTGCGTGCCTTTGTGATTACTCTAACCAAAGGGTATGGGATCAGCTAAATCGAAAGCCTGTTAAGGAATGGCTGCAGAATACGTTGGACGACCAGCTGCCGAGTCCGTTCTCTCATGTCGGAGCTGCGTACTGGGATACGCCGAGTCTTAAGGGCTTGGCTGAGTCGTTTTCCGGGGCGGACGAAATCTCGTTTGCTGTGCCGAGATTGGGATTGGCGGATGATCAAGACGGCAAGGTTCGTAAATGGCTTTTCGGGTTCTTGGAGGCTGGGACACGTCTGAAGATATATGTCTCCAGCAGGCCGACCGAGAAGAGCCTGCTGAGTAGTGCTCAATCACGGGACGCAATAAGGCACCTGCATCCCTATTTACAAGACAAAAAGCTCGAAGTTTTAGTTCTAGACGATGCAGATCTTCAGGAACTGACGATGCCGCGATGTTGGGCAGACAGTATTAGAGTAAGCCAAGCCTATTTCAGTGCGTCTTCGGGCGTTGGTCTATTCACGAACCCGTTGCCTGATCCCGTATTTCGATCTGCGGCAGGGGCTCTGTCTGAATTTGACGAATCCATCCTGGCTAACGCCGAGCCATTAGACGCGTCCGAATTTGACGCGTGGATGCCCTTGAAGATGTGGCATCTTACTGAGAGCACCGAGGGCAGATTCCAAGAAGCGTTTGGTCATTTGAGTGGAATGTATCTGGAGTCGATGCATATTCAGGACCCCTACTGCGGGGCGCGAGACAATAATCGTAAGTATCTACGCGACTTTGTTGCGGCCGTATTGGCTGAAGTCGATACGCTTGGGTCTCTTCGAATAACGGCAAAGGAGTTGCGTAAGGATGACAAGAATTGGATTCCGTTTGATGAAACTGAGCATCTAATTCGTGACTGTCTTGCAGAGTTTTCGCTGCCGATTAGCGTGAGCGTACTTCATGGTGGCGCGGCCTGGAAGTTTCATGATCGCATCATTGATGTAGAGGTAATTGCGGAGGATGGGGTCTCAACAAAATACCGGTATGACCTAACTGGCGGTGTTGACCATTTGCTGACGAAGGGTCGTGATACCAAAGTTTATAGGTATCAGCTTTAGCTGAAAGACAAATGACCGAGGGAGTAAGAAGTCATCAGCTATGCCAAAGAGGACAAAGACCCACAAGCCGGAATACGACTTTCTAGTGTTCGCCGTCAGCAGTAGTCGGGCCAATCGCGTGAAGGGTAGACTAGTTAGACTTTCGTAGAAGCACACCGAAATATTGATATGAGATCAACAATAACGGACCAACTTCGAGATATTCGACCTTCTTTGACCAAGGGGCGGCCAGAGGTTCGAGTTGTTTGCCAAGTCACCGCGCAACTAATGGGGTCAGAGCCCAGTGTGTCGTATCAGGCGGCGCGGAAGGCAATCCTCGATTGGCTGCGAAAATCACAGCAAATTCACGCGATTCCTGACTCCGCCTGGAAGGGGGAGGCTTTTGAGATCGATTCGGCTGAAGGTCGTCCTGTTACAGCAGAATCGCTTGAGAACTTCTGGGGAATCTTGTATGACAATCCAGATGCAACTGTGCCTGGAAGGATTTGGCGGACGGAAGCGATTCTGGGATTGCACGGCGAAGCCGCGTTAGTGGGATTACGACTGTCCGTCATAAGTAGAGAATGGGGCACACCTTATTTCAGATCAATTCCCAAAGTCGTTAGGTCCCTAGTCGTCGACCCAGGTCTAAGAGATTATGGGTACTCGGTTACTGATGATCCACAGAGCGTTTCCTCTGAGTCAGACGTGCAAGACCTTGTCCAGTTGCTCGAATCGGAATCTAGAACGAGGCCGGTATTTGTATTAAGTCAGAACGAAAGCGGTACATTTGAAATTGATCCGGAATTGCTCGCTAGCCGCACTGCCGGAATTGCCCATGTGATGACCTTAAGCAAAGGCGCAAGTTGGAAACTCAGCGAGGAGTTAGGTCAGAGCTTGTCTGTGTATGGTGGGGCAATCAGAACCTATGAAAGAGGTTTCGATAGATACTCAGCTAGATTTAGGGATCACCGACTTGCGACCGCCGAATGGATAAGGCGTCGATTCGCGGACCCAGACTCTTTTGTCGGATTGTTGACCAAACACGCACTAGACGCTTCAGTCGATTTGCCAGACCTAGAGGAACGGCTGCCAAGTTTTTCAACTTTTCGAAGAGCAGTTGCAGAGCAGCGCCTAGCGGATGCAAAAGCTGGTGATAAGTCACAGACCGAGTTGCTCGCACTATATGAAAAAGAAGCTCAGTCTCTACAGTCAGAGCTAAATACTGCGATGCAGATTGCAGAAGAAAGTGAGGAAAAAGCCTCGCAATATAAGAAGGGGCAGGAGGATCTAGAAACGGTTGTTTACGGATTGAAACAACGGATTGGGACATTGAAAATGGCGCTGTCCGCGAGCGGCAAAGACGAAGACGTAGTTTTCCCAGAGGCCTTATCAGAGATCGACGAATGGATCCCAAGGTACTTAGGGGACGGTGTTCATCTCCTTGGTCGCGCGATCAGGGGAGCGCGAAAGTCCATTTTTGAAGATACAGAGCTCGTTTATCGGTGCTTACTGCTTCTCGGCGGCGCCTACCGTAACACGCGTTTAGGTCTTTCCTCACAGGAGGAGTTGACCACAGAATGTGCTGAGCTCGGGGTAGAAATCGCCGGTACCGGAGATCGTGCTAGTTTGATGCAATGGCGTGACCAGTATGAAGTGCCGTGGCGAAGAGAACGCCGATTTCTAGATACGCACTTGAAGAAGGGCGCATCGCATGATCCTCGATTGTGCCTACGAATCTATTTCTTCTGGGATGATGAATTGGAGCAAGTAGTGGTCGGATACATGACAGATCATCTGCAGAGTTCTCATAGTTAGAGAGTGCGGCATAGATCGAGGACGTAGTTTCGAGCATACCACCCAGATCAGCGCCAGCAGTTAGGTCCGATTAAGCCTTCTGCCCAAGCACTCAAAGTTCGCCGTCGTTGCTGTAGCACGAAATATGCGTGAGATTTGCGTGAATGAGCTGTGCATCGTTATGCACAGCGATGCAAGTTGAGCAACGGACGCCCCGGTAACTAGTTGAAAAATAAGAGTAGAATAAACCACTTAGCGCTCTGAAAATCCGCGTGTCGGTAGTTCGATTCCGCCCCTGGCCACCATTCTCTTCAGGGTCCGTTCCGGTCACATGGTTTACACCTTATTCCGGACAGTGATTATTCGTTAATGCCCGTAACAAAATTGATCAGCAGCTCAGCGTATTGACCATCGTCGGCGAATAGTCTGGTTGAGCCCCGCATCATATCGGCCAGGAATTCGCTCTCGTCGCCACGGTCGATTTCCTCTTGAATAAATTGCCGCACATAGTTCAACGCGGCTCCCGGTGCCAATGACGAGAGGTCGCGACCGGCCAGGCGTCCGCCAATGGTTCCCATATCCAGATCCCCCTCGTAAAGCGTCGCGTCTTCGTAGATACGCATATCGTTGCCATCCAAATCAACGTAGTAGCGCATCGCATAGGCAACGTCCTGAGCATCCGTTCTCTTATAATGTTTTCGGTCACGCCAGCTAATGATCTTGAGCAAGATTAGAACGGCCGGGTGGACAACCTTCAGGATGAGAATAGGATGGTCCGAGACTTGGCACATTATCGCGGTATCGAGCGCCTCTTGGAAGCCAAGTGTTGAAATCTCTTTTTCAGGCTCATTCGGCCAACGATACTTGCCGTCTTTATCGGCGATCGCACCGAATGGAATGATATCAATCCAGAGCTCGGAGTCTGGCAGGTCAAGTCGGTGCTCGGATTTTGTTCGTGAAAACCCATGATCTTCGACGAGCGAATTGGTAATTGTTTCGAACATCTCCCAACTGTCGACATGAATCGCGAAGTCGATATCAGCAGTAGCGCGCTTGATCGGTAAACCGAATGTGGCGTGATAAACCATGTCTCGGGCCGTTGCTCCGACGACAAGCCAGTCAGCACCTACCGTGTTGGCGGCTGTTGCGATATCGTCATAAATAAATCGTGTGGTCGGGTCAACGTTATCGACGATAGATAGCAATGTACTTTTCATACAACATCCTCGCCGTTTCAGTGGTTCGACCGTCACCGATGGCTAGCAAATCGGCGTATACCACGATGAAGGGGGCCCGGTCTCCTTGAGTGGCATTTATTTTGGGAGGCCAAAAGGCCTTGAGCACCTCGACATTTCCATTGGGGTCTTTTCGTAGCTTCAACTTGGCCAAGACTCGGCCAGCCGGTGGATTGACATAAATTGTCGCTGTTTCCGGTCTGAGATAGCCGGTCATTCTTGCCGCGGCTACTTCGCCGCCCCACCAGGCGCCCAATTGCTCCAAGTCCGTGTTTGCCCACTGATTGGCATCTTCCCCAGTGTATTTGCCGATGACGAGTTTCTCGCGGGTTGTTTCTATATACGCGTCTGCCCATTTGTGGACGAGTTCGTCAAATTTTCTGAGTCGACGGTGATCGCCGATTGTCTGTAAGAAACCAAGCTCTTCAAGATCTTTGAATACGTTTGTGATGGTTCCCAACGCCACGCCCGTTACGTCGGCGATTTGTCGATATTTCGCGTTTAGCAGAGGTCGATCGTTCAGAAGCGCCAGAATCAGCTTCAGGCCGGCAGTTCGGAACGCACGTGTCGGGGCCTTTGTCTTTCTTTGGTCTATTGGGACCTTTCGTCCCGTAATGTGAATAAAAACATCTTCCATGTTGATCAACGCATTGCCGGCAGTGTCGATATAGGGAATGTTTCTCTCAAATAGTGTCTCACCCATCTTGGGATTGACGTACTCGGTTGCGATCAGTGTTGGAAACTCCGTCCTCTGTGTTTGAATGATGATCTGCCCCAAGTTAGCGCGGCCTAATCGGTGCTTTACCTCGACCGCGAATGGGCCGACGGTGCGGCCGTTGGGCATTCTTAGGTGAAGGAGGGTAGCTGGAGCGGTTCTGTCAACCGCGTGAAGGGCCATAGCGGGCCTTTCCAGCTCCGGTCGAATTCCGGTAATTTGCTGAAAGGCTTCGATTGCCCGATCGAGAATAGTGGGCTCTGTTTCCGTTCTTCTCATTGTGTTCACAAATGATTGATGTTCACTCGTAGTGAACGTCTATTATTTGTGAACAATAGGCCTTGCGATAGGTATTGTCAAGGTAGTAAGAGTAGGATAGATTTTAAATAAATAGTATGAAAACAACCTATTAGGTGGTTACGCTCCGGTGCCCAAGCTTTTCAAGTTGCTCTGGTTTTATCTATTTGTTCATTATTTCACATTGTTCATGACTGGTGAACGATCAAAAATAATGAACACAGGTGAGTATCCAAGGCTCGCAGGCCAAGAAACTAAAGCAAGGCCTATTCTTTTGGCCCGGCTACGAGAATCTGTCGAACGCGTTTGTACTCTTCGAGTCGAGCGTGATCCTTGGATGTTGGACTGGGTATCCGGCTCAAATCCATGTTGTCCGCAACATCGGCGAGCTTAACCTGCCGAGCAACAGTATTCCGTACCGCTCGTTGTGCTGCCTCTAGACGGCTTTCTCCTTCCATTTTTGTGAGTGCTTGGACAGCAGTTATGATGTCACTAGAAAAACCGGCATCAGCGAGATCTTCAAAGGTGACCGAAGTATCTTCGACCGTGTCGTGCAGTACCGCAGTTATCTGTTCGTCTAGCGTCTTTACGGAGAGCATCACTCGGATGGGGTGAAGAATGTATGGTTGGCCTGCTTTATCCTGTTGCCCTGCGTGGGCCGCTGAAGCTATTTCCAATGCACGTTCAAGAGTAGCCATAGAGAGTTGTATCCTAACGGAACTGAAACCTATGTGCTGAAAAGGTATAGATCAGAGCTGGCTTTACTGAAAAGAGGCAGAAACATGATTGTGCACCAATTCTCCGCGGATGAAATTTGGCTTCGTATCTGTGCAATGGAGGGCGAGGAGTTTGAAACAAAAACTGGAAAACCGTTCACGTTCGAAATATCCGGAAACACATTTCATCCAAGTCGGACGAAATACAATATTGCGAAGGCTGATTTCCAAAAGGCGCTAAATCTTGTGCCAATTGAAGGTCCAGGCGTGATCAGCAATCTTGTGCGTGGTTCGGCGTACATATGCGCAGTACTGCATGATCGTCGTGTGAGGCGGCAAGACTGGTAATTCGAAACTTCAAGAATTCTTCAGAAGAATTTTCAAAATATCGTGCGTGAGTTTTGCGTGAATGAGCTGACACACAGTCGACGTACAACCACTGGTTGGGTTTGTTACCAGTAATTTCACAAACACTCCCAGAAAAACACGGAGTACAAAATAGCCACTGTGTGAGAATCGTGTGACTTAGTAATGCATCGTTATGATAAGTACTGCATTTGCAACGGACGCCGTGCCAAATAACATTAATTAAAACAATTACTTACAGTTTACTTTCCAATCTCCGAAGGCAGGGGTCACAGGTTCGAATCCTGTCGGGCGCGCCAAAACCAAAAGCGGCCATCGGCCCCTTTTGGTTTTGTTGTCGCCCTCGGGATCGAACCTTGTTCGACAAAACTGCGAAGCAGTTTTGGGCGTTTGAGCGCAGCGAGAACGGGGCGTAGCCCCGAAGATCGCCCTATGGCGATCTGTGCCAATCCTGCCGGGCGCGCCAGTTCTTACGCAAAACTGGTGACTGGGTTTGGTCTGCGAACCATGATCCGGCTACTCTGCGATGACTTATCTCCGCTTCCGGGAATGCTTCATGAGAAATATCGCCATCATCTTTCTGTTTCTTGTCATTCTTTGCTTCGCCGTCGTCGGCTGCCTGTACATTTTCGAAGTGAAGACCTGGGATGAGTCTGTTGCGATCTTCATGAAAGCCGCAGGCGCCATAGTCTTGCTCGGAATATGCACGGCGGCTGTGAAAGTACTGATGAATATGAACAAGGGGACGGAAGACTAGCCACGAGGAGCAAGTCTTCCGGTCACCGGGCCCCAGTGGGACGCGCTCTTGTTTGGCAGGCTCGAAGGACTTGATAGGAACGTGGTTCGACCGCACATGATCCAGCTAGTTAAAACTCCAGCCAAACTCCAGGCGTGCTGCGCTAATGATCGGATCGTCGGAGACCCCGACGCCGTCCATCTCCCAGCCGTTATAGCTGGCTTTCAGGAACGTGCCTCCTCTGAGTTCGTAACGAAGGCCAACACCGACGCCGTAACTGAATGAGGTTTCGGTGAAAGTGCTGTAGAAGTTGTCGCATATGTAACCCCAGTACGGGTGCCACCAACAACCGGTTACGGGCGGTCCGTCTGCAACGTTGGAGTCAATGAATGTCCACCCGATGCCAGCCTCTATGAACGGCGTAAACGGCGCATCGATCAGATTGAATGTGCCTTTGATGCGCGTATTGAACTGAGTAAATTCATGGTTAATGGTCGTGGTCGCGGCTGGCATTACCGTATCGTCGATTAGCACGGCCAGATAGTCAGGCCTCAGGTAATCCAAATCGAAGCCAAGTGTCAGCTTGTTGGAAAAGTTATAGCCAAAGCTGAATCCGATGCCGGTTGCGCTATCCACGTCAAGCGTCGAACCGCCGGCGCTGCCGACATTTTTGGATTGCTGAAACGTTCCCGCTACCGACCACTCCCAGCTGCCCGCCCGGTTAATTGCCTGGGCGTTGGAAACGAATGGGATGATCATGAGAAGAATTGTCGTGATTATCGCGCGCATGTTGCCTCCTGTTTCGACGACCGGCAATATGGCCGGCCGCACATGCTACCCGGCAATAGGTCAGGAATCACCACTTTTCTTATGGCTGCACCGGCCGCTTTAATAAGGGTAAATTAGTTGAGGCGGATGTCGTCCCGCCGACATACAGATCGCGCCAGGCAGTTCAAGCGTGCCGGATCAGGCTTTTTTTGCGAACACACGCTTTGACTTGCGGCGCTCCGCATAGGAAACCTGTTCCCTGTCTTCGAGCCAATCCAACAATCCATCGGACGGCACGGGCTTGCTCAGGAAGTAGCCCTGCGCTTCTTCGCAACCCATCTGGCTAATCTGTCGCAGCGTCTCCTCGTCCTCGATGCCCTCGGCGACAACTTTGAGGTTCATATGGTGTGCCAGCTCTATTGTCGTGTGAACGATCGCCTTGTTTTGCTTGTCATTCATGAGGTTGGTTATAAAGGACTTGTCGATCTTGATTTCATGCAATGGCATGTTCTTGAGTTGCGCGAGCGAGGAATGGCCTGTGCCGAAGTCATCCATCGATATCCTGACGCCGATGTCACGCAGGCACTCCAGTACCGCAATCGCGTGGTGCAGATCCTGCATTACAGAGTTCTCCGTGATCTCCAGCGTCAATTGGCCCGGGGGGATTTCCTGCTCTTTCAGTAGCTGCAGGATGTAGTACGGCAGATACTCGTCCTGAAGGTCGCGGGAGGACAAATTGACTGAAACCTGAAGTGAATGGCCAGCGAGTTGCCAGCCCCGACATTGTTTGACGGCGGCCGCCAGCACGAATCTCGTGAGATGCACAATGGTCCCCGACTGCTCCGCCGCCGGGATAAAGTCGTCCGGACTCAGCCAGCCGAGCTCGGAATGATTCCACCGAACGAGCGCTTCTGCACCACAAGCGGCACCGTCCGGAAGTGAAATCTTCGGTTGAAAGTGAACGTGAATTTCATTGCGTTGCAGTGCGGCGCGAAGATCATTGACGATGCGAAGCTGCCGCACGTAGTGATCTTCGCGGCCAGACTCATAAATCATCATGCGTTCCTTGCGCGCCCTGGCCTCGCTCCTGGCAATCGATGCATAACGAAGAAGGTCTGCCGCGTTGTCTCCGTGATCCGGAAAGCCCGATATGCCGATCTCCGTCTGCAGTGTAATGTTCACACGATGCAGCGTAACGCCCGCCCCGAGAATGCCCTCAATCCGGTCTGCGTAGCTCATCGCGTTATCGATGTCGCTGTCGGGCAAAACCAGGACGAACTCACTTGTTCCCACGTGACCGAGGATCTCTCCTGGATCGAGATTTACGCGCAGGTGTTTTGCGGCGAGCGCGATGACTTCGTCACTTGCACTGTGGCCAAGTGTCGATGAAATCTCGTTTATTCGTGAGAGCATGATGGAAAGTACTGTGACGTTGGCATCGACGGATCTGGCGTGTTCGATCGCACCTGTCAGCAGCTGCATCACTTTCGCCCGATTGGGCAGATCGGTTAAGGGATCATGAAGCGCCTGGTGAGAGATGCGCTTCTCGCGATCCGCAATTGCGGTGCGCATCGCATTGAAGCTCGATGCCAATTGGCCAAACTCATCGTTCGTGCGCACAGCGATTTTCATATCGTAGTTACCCGAAATCATTTTTCGTGCTGCGTCGGTCAGAACACGTAGAGGGCTGGCGACGGTTCCCGAAAACCACCCGGCCGCGGCGGCGACCAGCGCCAGCAGTACGGCCGCGAAAACGAAGAGGCCCTTGCGGGCCTTGGTGTACGGCTGCATCGCTTCCTGTAGCGAGCGCTGCAGAACGACCAGGACTTCATTTCCGGTACGGGCAAACGGCGTACTGAGCGTCAGGCTGGCAAGGCCCGCTTCGTCGATCATATATATGGAGTTGAGCGGGGTACCCGAGTCCGCAGGTGCCGAATCCAGTTCGCTACCCGTATGTCTGGATGTCGTAATCGTCTGTGCTGTGTCGCCCGAGGTCGAGACGATTGAAACTTCGAGCCCGGTCAAGCCCCTTATGCGCTCAGCGAGATCTGTGTCGATGCGAAAGCCAAGCACCACCCAGGCGATCGCTACAGGCGCGCGGACCGGCACTGTGAACGTGTGGTAAGTCTCGCCATCGAGTGTTGCTGTCGATTGTGCCGATGAATTTTCGCGGGCGTCCTCGATCAGGCGGAGATAATCGTCCCTGGTGCCCAGCGCCACGCCGCCAGAGCTGGCGACGCCGGCACCGTCAAGATCCAGTAACAAGGCAACGTCTGCGCCGACACGCTGACTGTGATTGCCGAGTACGGATTGAATGGTTTCCGCGTCTCCACTCGCGGCCGCTTCCTTCAGACCGAAATCGGCGGCCAGGACCTCGACACTCGCTCGAAGTTGCTCGCCCCGGCCCGCCAGGAACTCGTTTACGACCGCGCCACCGATGATGAGCGACTCACGTGCTCGCCGATCGACATCTTCTTCGACAGTTTGCATAACGGCCAGCAGAGTCACGATCTGGGCAGCCGCCAACGGCAGGATGGTAAGCAGCAGGATTTTTCCGCGAAAGCTGGTACGAATTTCCATTCAGCGCATGTCCCGTTTTTCAGGCTCTCGCACGGTCCGGTACCGTGCATAGTCGTCAAATTTCAAGCGCTTAGGGATATTAAGAGCATTCTGTCAAATGGAGTGTGCGGTGGGTCACGGTTAGCTTTCCCGGCCCGGCCCTACACTGACCTGTGGGTAGTAATCACTTGGTACGGGCATGCGTTCCTGGCGCCATCCGACAACTCGATCAATTGGGCTAATTGCCCCGTTGTTGCTCGCTGCGACCGCGTTCGGCAGCGATGTCGACGTATTTGTTGTCGACCATGACGGTGAACCCGTCGCGGACGTCGCGGTATATGCCACAAAACCCGGCGAGAAGATTCTGTTAGCAGCGCCGGCCGAGAGCGCCGTCATGGACCAGATCGACAAACAGTTCGTGCCTCATTTGCTCGTCGTACAGTCAGGGACATCCGTTCAGTTTCCGAACAGCGATACGCTCGCCCATCACGTCTATTCTTTCTCGCATCCCAACAAGTTCATGCTGCCGATGTACAAAGGCCATGCACATCCGCCGGTCACTTTCGAGCACAGCGGCGTTGTGATACTCGGCTGTAATATTCACGACCACATGCTCGGCTACATTTTGGTGGTCGACAGCACGACATTCACCAAGACGAACGAACGTGGCAAAGCGTCATTGATGCTGGACAGACCCGAGAACTACGAAATCAAAATCTGGAGCCCGCGCATTCGTGATGAAGTGGAGCTCCTCACCAGGACCGTAAGCAATCCGGACGAACTGGAACCTGTGGTCAATTTTCAATTGGCGAAGAAACTCAATCCGCCACACGGCGACCAGCTGGCAGCGTGGCAAGAGTACTAGTACCTGGCATCGTGATGTGTCTGGCGCTCGCCGTACACATTGCCGCGGCTGCGGAGGTTCCGGCCCGGTACAAGCTGCAAACGGGAATTGATCTGAGCTATATCGACGCGTCCGGACATACTTCGTGGACCGAAGGCTTCGTTGGCAAACTGCGCTATGATGACAATAATGATGGTTTTACGATCAGTCGCGCATTTGCGGACTATGCTTTTCAAATAACGGACACGTTCAGTGTGCATGCCGCGCTCGAGGCCTACAATGACGACATGGGCTCGGCGATAGATTTCACGGAGGCCTATGTCGAATGGCGGCCCGTACCGCGATCCGAGAACCGTTATCGCCTGAAAGTGGGCGCATTTTATCCCCGAATTTCAATGGAAAATACGCTGCCAGGCTGGAGTAGCCCGTACACGATGAACTCTTCCGCCATCAATACATGGGTTGCGGAAGAGCTGCGCACCGTCGGGGCGGAGTTGTCAGTGTCACGACGACCGGCGATGTTCGGCGGTAGCCACACCATCAGTCTGCAAGGGGCGGTGTTTGTCGGCAACGACCCGACCGGTTCATTACTGGCCTGGAAGGGCTGGTCTGTGCATGACAGGCAAAGCCGCTTCGGTGACGAACTACCGCTGCGGCCGCTGCCACAGATTCAGCCGGGCATGATGTTCGAGGCACAGGACCCCTACGTAGCGCCGTTCCGCGAAATCGACGACCGCGCAGGTTTTTACATCAACGGCGAGTGGCAGGTCGGCCGGCGGTTTCGTATCCGGGCGATGCACTACGACAATCGCGCCGATCCAACGATTCTCGAGGACGGGCAATATGCCTGGACGACAAAGTTCGAGCATCTCGGCGCGCACTGGATCCTGCCGGGCAACTGGGAGCTGCTGTTTCAGTGGATGAGCGGTTCAACCGTGATGGGCCCGGTCATAAATGGCGCGCACGCCGTCGACACGGAGTTCGATAGTCAGTATCTGATGCTGACAAAGTCATATGACCGGCATCGCTTCTCCATGCGCTATGATAAGTTCGAAGTTACGCAAAACGACCGGACGCTGGAAGACAATAATTCGGATGACGGCCATGCCTGGACCGTTGCCTACTTCTACGATTACTCGGACACAATATCCTTTGGCGCCGAGTCACTGAACATCAAAACTCATCACTGCGGCTGGGCATACCACAGCCTCGACCCGGTGCGAACCGAAAAACAGTTACAACTGAGTCTCCGCCTCCGATTCGGTAACTGATATTTCCCAATTTGCTCCAAGAGATTGTGCTCGTGCTTAGAGTATTTAGTTATTTGTGGTGCCCCCGGACCAGCATCCTTGATACCCACGCCGGACAATCAAGAGTGGCTCAGCAGCCAGCAAACGGCTTAACGACGCGCAAAAAGCGCGGACTGTTGTTTTTTTGACACAGCCTCTTCCCATTTTCGCCCACAGGGTAGTACTGGCGGGAATCCCTCCAAATATGACTTGTTGTTTACTAGCAGCTTTTTTGGTGGTATAAATCTCGCATCCGTTGTGCGAAAAATGCAACGATTTTCTATTACTGCTGGTAAGGGGAGTAGTCCATGTATACCAACACAAAACTGCAAAATGCAGTGCGGCTTGCACTCGGCATAAGTGCAGGCACACTTGCTTTCGGCGTTTCTCCGGGTGCTCTGGCACAGGATGACGGCGTCGACGAACTGGAAGAAATTACAGTAACAGGTTCACGTATTAAACGCGCTGACCTGGACACTGCAAGCCCGGTTACCGTTATCGATCGCGCCGATATTATGGCGCAGGGCATTACCGACGTGGGTAACCTTATCCAGCGCATGCCCTCCATGTCCGGTACGCCGCTCGGTACCACGACGAACAACGGCAATACGGAGGAGGGTACCGTCCAAATCGACCTTCGTGGCATGGGCATAGACCGTACTGTGACCCTCATCAACGGTAAGCGTACCGTCGACCGTGGTGACTACACGACAATCCCGGCGATCATGATCGAGCGTGTCGAAGTCCTGAAGGACGGCGGATCGGCCGTCTACGGTGCTGATGCGGTTGCCGGTGTTGTGAATATCATTACACGCACAGATTTTGAAGGTGTAAACGTCGATGTTCAGACGGCCGATTGGTTCGACACGGATAACGGGCAGCAGACCAGCATTGGACTCATTGCCGGGAAACAATTTGATGGCGGTAACGTAATGTTCGGTATGGAGTATATCGATCAGGAGGAAGTCTTTCAGAGAGATACGCCATGGGGCTTTTTGCAGGGATCTTATTACATTTATTACGATTCCCTCATCGGCTGTGAGGCTCATCCTGCCGCGCCTTATGATGGCACGCCCTCGGGAGGCTGCACCTTTTTCGGCTCGTCTCGTATCCCTGAATCGCGCCTGAATTTCTTCAGCATTGCAGATCCGAATGATCCGGACAATCCACTTTATGATGGAAATGGCACGTTTTTGATTGATCAGCCGGGCGCCGTAATGTCAGCTCATGATGGGCGCACGTACAACTACGCGCCGATAAACTACATGCAGACGCCGTACCAGCGGACGAACATTTTCGTAGAGGGTAACTTCGACGTGTCGGATAATATCCGATTCAAGGGATCGTTCCGCGGTGGTGAGCGCCAGTCAGATCAGGAATTGGCGCCACTGCCGTTTGACGACAACATTTATCCCGCATGGTCCGGAACTTTTGTAACTGATGCCGGAACCGGTGTCCCTACGACTTACTTCGTAGATGGCGGCGTCTCGGATCAGAACTTTTACCTGCGTCAGGCAATTGATAACTATAACGCTGCGAACGGTACGTCGCTGCCTTACGACCCGCTTCAAAATATCCGGCGCCGCATGACTGAAACGCCCCGGCATTTTTCACAGGACCTTGAACAATATCAGGCCGTTGTGGGCTTTGAAGGGACGTTGGCGCTAAGCAACAGCGAGTTAGACTGGGATATTTACTATAACAAGGGCCATCGCACCATGGCGAGTCAGCAACTCGGTCAATTCTCAGGTGAGCGCTTGCAACTTTCCTTGGGTCCATCGGCCGATCGGCTCGACGCTCTCGGCAATCCGAACCCGGACGGCGTACCGGAGTGTTATGGAGACCTGGTCGACACGATTCCCATCGCTGGCTGTGTGCCGTTCAACGTGTTTGGTGGGGAAGGTACGGTTAGCCAGGAGATGCTCGACTACATCGGTGTCACGCTGATTGAAACTCGACTTTGGGAGCAGGATATCGTCGGTGCAAGCGTCAGTGGGGCATTTGGCGAGTTGCAGGGTGGTCCGTTCGGTTGGGCCGCCGGTTACGCGTATAGGCACGATAGATTCACGTACACTCCGGACTCCAACAAATCGCTGGGTACTGCTACCGGTGGCGACGCGTTTCCCACCGATGGTGGTTTAATCTCGAACTCGGTCTTCGTCGAGATATTTGCACCGGTATTTGACAACGGCACGCAGTCTCTGTCCCTGAAAGGTGGTGCCCGCTACGACGAGTACAACCTATTCGGTGGCGACGAGACCTGGCAGGTAGGTGTCGAGTTCCAGGCGCTGGAATCCCTGAAACTGCGCGCTACGGCCGGCACGGTATTCCGTGCACCGACCATCAATGACTTGTTCGAGGGTCTGCAGGATAGTGCCCCGCTCTACACCGATCCCTGCGATCCGGACGACTTCGACGTAACAGGTCAGACAATCGCGCCTGGCTGCTCCCGAACTGCCATCCGGACCGACACGCAGGTTACGTCGCGGATAGGCGGTGAGGCGACTCTTATCCCTGAGACCGGCGATACCATTACGGCGGGTTTCGTTTGGAGGCCGGAATTTGGGGACAGCAACTTATCGCTCACGGTCGACTACTGGAAGATAGAGGTTGATGACGCCATTACCACTTTCGGCGCCCAGAACATCCTGGATCAATGCTATATCGAACAAGATCCTGCTTTCTGTACCTTGATCTTTCGCCGGGATGATGCTGAATTCACCATCAAGGAAATAATCGACACCAATGTGAACGTTGCTGCGCAGACTGGCGAAGGGATAGACACGGAAGTGCGTTATAACCTCGATACTAGGGCCGGCGAGTTTGAATTAGCACTCTTATGGGCGCACATGCTGGACCGCACCAGGACCGACTTTCCGGGTGCTCCCATTAAACAGCTCGAAGGTACTCATACTAATGTAACCGCCAATGACGGCGGGACATATGCCGAGGACAAGGTAAACTTTTCGGCTCGTTGGTTCCGCGGGAACTTTTCGGTGAGCTATCTGGCTGAATTCATCAGTTCGATTGAGGCGGCGCCGACCTATGTCCCTAGAGCCCCGGGCCTCACGTTCATACAGCAGATTGACTCATTTTTGTACCACGATCTGGTATTGGATTATTCGTTCAACCGATTTGGCACAACCCGGTTAACTCTGGGTGTAACCAACCTGTCGGACGAAGAGCCGCCTTTCATTGACAATGCCTTCAATGCAAGTACCGATCCCAACACATACCGCATGTTTGGAACCGGTTACTTTTTCCGGATATCTCAGACCTTTGAGTAAGCCGGATCAGACCGTTAACACGATTAGGGCCGCTTTCAGCGGCCCTTTTTTTTGCGGCGCAAAGCGCAGACCGCAGTGCTCAGGAATGTTTTCAGTCCCGCCAGAGATTTTCATCATCGACCAGCGCAAATAGTGCTTCGGCCTTCTCTGTCAGTCTCCTGCCGATGTGATCCGAGCTTTGATTTGGATCCAGGCCAAGTGTTTTCTGTACCGATGGATCCTGACAACGCGCAGCGTCCAGGTGCCATTTCATCGCGAAGTGTCTGGCAGCTTCCCGTGGCGTTGACGCGACCGCCGAGTCAAGGTAATCGGTTGGAACCTCTCCGGATATGACCCATTTAAAGGTCGTCGGGTCGCTGGCGTCGCGAACCTGGCCGATCACTATCTTATTGGGCAGCGTCCATGCCGGTCTCGCCTCGACCAGGACGTCGGTGACAATGCCGAGCCTCATCATTTCCTCGACGGCCTTGTCAAGCTTTTCTCTGGTCCAGGCGGCCATCTCCTCGCTTCCGCCACCGTGCATTTTCTCTGACATGTCTTTTGCTCAGTCCCGGACCGCGATGAACACCCAGGCCAGTGGCAGTTGCTGGCCAGAAACTGTAAGCGGCTCGGCTCGTATAGTGGTCAAAGCGTGCCTACGAAACCCTTCGCACAGACGGTCAAACGTTTTGCTGTTGACCGCCGCGTCGCACATGGATGCCATGCGTCTTGCACCGGCGTGCAATTCACCGTCCATTCTGTCGAGCCAGCCCAGTACATCAGCTGGTTCGTAGTACTGTATGCGATCGTGAATTTTGCCAACGTCTCTATATAGCCGCATAACGGTATCACCGGCAATATGCTCGCCATGCTGCATCATTATCGACTCCAGGGTCTGGACAGCAGGTGCGAGCTGCTTTGCAGCTGCCTCGTATTTTGCGCGGTCAGCACCACGGCAAGCCGCAAAACCTTCTTCGAACATCGCGATGGAATAGGGAATAAACCTGGCTTGCTGCATCCTCTCGATCGCATCGAGGCTAGCCGCGCACTCCTTATAAATGCCACCTGCCCGATTATGCAGCAAAAGGGCAAGCTGGCCACCGGGTGCAATCAGGCGGGCGACTTCGTCCATCGCCTCAAGTCCGGCATATTCAATACCAAACTGGCTGGTTGCGATGTCGTAGCCCGCAGAGTCCAGAGGAATGGAGCAAGCATCGGCAACGATTGTGTTCACCGTGGGAAATCGTTGTTTGAGTGCATTGATTGCTGTGGCAGAAACATCCAGGCACGTGAATTTCGGCAGTTGCCCGCCGAAAGCGGACTTTGCACACTCGACAACCGCGCCATTGCCGCTGGCGATGTCGATCACTTTCGGATCGTCATATTTTGCTCTGGCCGCCCGAAAGAAGTCATCCCAGAATGACTGAATCGCCGGATGACTGATGCCGCCACTGGTATAAGCGGCACCATACGGGGTGCCATCCCAATAGGCGTCCCAGCTTTCAGCTACTGACGAAGAGTCAGAGTTGTGGTCGGACATGACTATGTGCTTTTGTTTCATCGTGCCTGATCCGGCAGTATAGCAATTGCATTTCGGCGGCAATACGGCTGAGCGTATGGCCAAAGCCTTGGTTTGATTGTTATATTTTGAAAGAAGATTTTGATAGATTGCCGCCTCCGATAATGTCGAGCGAACCTTATGAATAAATATCTGGCAGAAATCAGTGCTATTGCGCGGAAAGCGGTCTCCAAGAAGGACTGGGCGACGGTCGCTGCTGGTGCGAGAGAGATACTAAAGCGCGACAGCCTGAGCCCGGAGGGCTATTTCCTTTCCGGACTGGTCGAGAGAGCATCACGGCGGCCTATTAAAGCCGTCGAAGCTTTTGAGAAAGCGCTCGATCTGGATGCCGACCGTTATGATGCCGCTATCGAGTTGGCATTTCAGCATGGCGTTGCACGTCGAAACGGCGACGCCGCAGCACTAGTGGCCAAATACGAAGAGAAATTGGGCAACAGCCCGCTCTACCTGAACATGGCAGGGACCGTATATTCGGAGATCGGAATGCCCGAAAGGTCCTGGCCTCTGTTTCAAAAGGCAAATGAACTGCAGCCGGGCGTCGATGTAATTCAGGCTAACGTTGCAGCCTGTGCTGTGTATCTCGGGAAAATCGAGGAGGCAAAGCACATATTGAAGAGGCTGCTTGAGCGGTCCCCGAATCATCAAGGCAATCACTACCAACTGGCCCGGCTCGAAAAAGCGACCGACACGAAACATATCGAGCAGATGAAAGAGGTTCTTCGTTCGACGAACATGTCGCCTGACAACAATATATTCATGTATTACGCAATCGGAAAAGAGCTTGAAGACCTCGAAGAGTGGGAAGAGGCGTTTAGCTATTTCAAAATGGCGGGGGATGCAGCTACGAGCGTAGCCGACTACGATATAAATACCGATCTGCAACTGATTGACAAGATTATGGAAGTTTGTGACGCGGACTGGTTGGCCGAAGGCGCGAACGATGCACCAAGAGACGTGTCCGGAAAAACCCCGATTTTCCTTGTTGGCCTCCCACGTAGTGGCACGACGTTGACTGAACGAATTATTTCCTGTCATTCGAAAGTCGCAAGTGTCGGCGAGACACAGTTCATGCAGATGGTTCTTCGCCGCGAGAGCGGTGTCAAGAGCCGTGAGAAAATCACCCCGGCCATGATCGAGGCAGGCACGAAATTGGATATCAGAATAATCGGGGATGGCTATATGGATATGCTGAAGTACAGGCTCGGCGATGAACCGATGTTTGTTGACAAGCTTCCTTTCAATATTTTTTATCTCGGATTCATTACGAAAGCCTACCCGAATGCCCGAATTATTCACATGAAACGCAACCCCATGGATAACTGCTTCGCTATGTACAAACAGGTATTCACCTGGGCATACAAGTTTTCCTACACGCTGGAGGGTCTCGGCCGCTTCTACGTGGCTTACGAACGCCTCCTCGATCACTGGCACGCGACGCTTAACGATCGGCTGATCGAACTCGAGTACGAATCGCTCGTCGCCGATCAGGACGGCCAGACACGAAAACTCCTCGACGAGCTCGGGTTGGATTTCGAGGAAGCCTGTCTGAACTTCGATGAGAATGTATCTCCGACTGCCACAGCCAGTTCGGTCCAGGTGCGGGAGAAAATTCATACCCGCTCGGTCCATCGGTGGAAGAATTATGCGAATCAATTGCAGCCGCTGAAGGAGTACCTGGAGAATGCGGGCATTGTGGTCGAATAGGTCTGTTACGTCATTCTTGCCGCTACTCACGGTGCAATATGAAAGACTACCTTGAACAGGTCAGCGTGACGGCAAGGAGAGCGGCCCAGGCGAAGGACTGGGCGAGGGTAAGCGCCTGTGCGAAAGAAATACTGAAGCAGCGTAAGAACAGCGCGGAGGGGCATTTTCTCGTGGGGCTGGTCGAGAAAGCGTCGAATCGACCAGGTCAAGCTGTAAAGGCTTTTTCCAGGGCGATCAGATTCGACGGCAGGCGCTACGATGCGGCGATAGAACTCGCCGGTCAGTATCTTCGTTCGCATCAATATGCCGAGGCTGTGGCGCTGCTGCAGAGCTATGAGTCTCACATGAATAACAGCCCGCGCTACCTGGATATGGCGGGCACGATCTATACCAACGTCGGCCAGCCGGAGTCTGGCTTGCCACTGTACAAAAGGGCAAACGAACTGCAACCGGGTGTCGATTCTGTACTCGCTAACCTGGCGGCCTGCAGTGTTTATATCGGTAAGATTGACGAAGCGAAAGAGATTTACCGCCAGTTGTTGAGTAAGTTCCCAAATCATCAGCGCAATCACTACGAACTGTCACGGCTCGAAAGAGCAAGAGATTCGACACATGTCGAGCAAATGAAGGAAGTCCTTCGCACCACAAATCTGCTACCTGAAAAGAATATTTATATTCACTACGCGATCGGCAAAGAGCTCGAAGACCTGGAGCAATGGGACGAGGCCTTTCACTATTACCAGATGGCCGGGAATGCGGCGGCGGCGACCGCCAATTACGACGTAGATACAGATCTGAATTTAATCGATAAAGTCATTGAAGTCTGCAATGCTAATTGGTTGGCTGCGAAGGCAGACGAGGCACCGAAAAACCCATCAGACAAGACGCCGATATTTATCGTGGGTCTTCCACGTACCGGTACGACGTTGACCGAGCGCATAGTCTCCTGTCATTCACAGGTGGAGAGCATTGGCGAGACGTATTTCATGCAAATTGTGATCAAACGGGAAAGCGGTATTGAAAGCGCCGAAAGAATGACGCCGTCAATAATTGAGGCGGCTTCGAAAACCGATATTGTGCCGATCGCAGAGGCCTACCTGGAATCGGTAGGCTACAAGTTTGGCGATAAGCCGATGTTTATCGAAAAATTTCCAGAGAACATCCTGTACCTGGGATTTATCGCGAAAGCATATCCACATGCTCGAATTATTCACGTGAGGCGCAATCCGATGGATGCTTGCTTCGCCATGTACAAGCAATCGTTCTTCAGGTACGCATACACACTCGACGACCTGGGTCGGTACTATGTGGCCTACGATCGCCTGCTCAATCACTGGCGGGAGACTGTGAGTGATCGGCTGATCGAAGTGGAATATGAATTACTCGTTAGTGATCAGGAGATTCAGACTCGAAAACTGCTTGAAAAGCTAGGCCTGGATTTTGAGGTGGCCTGTCTGAATTTCGAACAAAACATAAGCGCCAGTAACACAGCAAGCACCGTGCAGGTTCGCGAAAAAATCCATACTCGATCCGTCGGTCGGTGGACACATTTCGAGGAGCATTTGCAGCCGCTGAAAACCTATCTGGAGAACGCGGGCGTCGAAAACAAATTATAAAACAACGAGTTACGGGTATCGAAATCTATCTGACCCGTTTCACCTTCACGGCCCTTTTGCTACCTTCCGTGGTCAAGTTAAAAGAGCCCAATATACCTTCTTCGATCCGCACCTTTTGGCCAACCTTGAAACGAACGTGGTTGTCTTCGTTCTCTCGCCAAACATGTCCGTTGTCCAGCCAGAGAAAGTCAATTTTCAAAGCGTTTTTCGTCACCTCAACGATAGTTGCCTCCAAGATATCTTCAGGTTCACCACGGGTCTTCTGCTTCGTCTTTGCAAACTCCTCGGGCGAGGCGGAAATTTCGGCCGGCTCTGGCTTCCTGTCGTTATCAGAAATCCGGGCCTGGCTCGAGTGGACGGCCGATGCATCCGGTTTTGCGAGTACCTCGACAGGCGCGTCCCGGACTTCGACCCGGGAATTTGCTGAGTCAGCATCTGCATATGCGCTATCGAAGCAGGCAAGACGCTCGCTACTCGACTGAATGGTCGCACACGCACGAGTAGCATCAAAGCAGGCCAGTCGCTCCCCGTCATCAACGATTTGTATGCAGGCGTCCGCAAATGCCAGATTGGTAAAGCCGGCCACCAGAAAGAAGAAAGTCGTTCGACTCATTTTTGTTATCCACACGGTTTGGGAGATGCCGAATCATTATACGCGGGGTCAGACCACAGGCATATGAGCCAGACTATCCTTCATCGCTGTCGTCATCACGGGATGCCGTGGTCGATGACGCAATTTTTACCTCAGTACCGTCAGTAAGATTTTCGGCGCCACGTATAGCGACTCTATCGCCCTCGCGCAGCGATCCGACAACGGCGATGAGTTCGCCCTCACTGTCTCCGACATCGACAAATATTCGCTCTGCCCGGTTGCCGTCATTGATTCGAAATACATACGAACCGTTCTGGCGAAGTACCAGCGCATCACGCGGAACTGTCAGTGTGAGTTGCCCGGTACTGATCGGCACGGCAACGCTGACGAGTTGTCCAACCGTCCATTGTTGCTTCGCATCCGGCGGAAGATCAATTCGCGCTTCAAATGTCTGCGAGCGCACATCGCCAGTCGGAATCAGCGCGCGAATCTGCCCGTCGATTCGAACATCTCCGGCGAATACTGAGATGCCGTGGCCAACCGCCGTCCGGGGCAGGTGTTTGAGTGGCACAAAAGCGCGCACTTCCATGTTCTCGATATCAGTCATTTGAGCAAGGATTTCGCCGCGGGCGATATCCTCGCCTTCGCGACGGAGACGCTCGATAA
>Ga0255052_10000255_pt1 | contig 41696 bp, 36 predicted proteins | sample JV7_2_21_MG_FD_188632 | JGI IMG/M metagenome (GOLD analysis project Ga0255052, IMG submission 188632) | Seawater microbial communities from Jervis Inlet, British Columbia, Canada - JV7_2_21 | ecosystem: Environmental > Aquatic > Marine > Inlet | place: Canada: British Columbia | collected...
CCGATCCTTCTTGAACCATAGCTACGGCTATGATTCTGCAAACGATCGACCCAACTGTTTCGCCAGCTACAGCGCAAATCCCGGATCCTTGGTGAAATGTCCGGGCTAGTGCTGAAGCATGGGCAAATCCGGAAGGGTCTTCAAGACTCAGCCGTCAGGTCAATTTCGATCATGCCGTCAACGATGCGTAGCGGAAAATTACGTATCGGCCGCTTTGCGGGAGCACTGAGGACCGATCCATCACGGACATCAAATGACGCGCCATGCAGCGGGCACATGATGCGGTAACCGCGCATACGGCCATCATCAAAGCTTGAAAGCGCATGTGAACAGCGGTTCTCTATGGCAAAATATTCATTCCTGAAACGGCACACGAGCACTGCCGTGCCATCCACGTCGAAGCATGAAAAGGATTTTTCCGCAATGTTGCCGGTTGCGGTAACGGCGATATAGGAAGGTCCAGTCATCACAGAACTCCAGGTCAAAAATTTTTGGATATTCCCCAAATGGTTTATACTATAAAATAGTTGAAACTAATTCAAAACAGAGTTTTCATTAAAGAAATCAGGAGTTGGGAACATGATGACATTTCTGGCACGCATGAAGATCAAACAGGGCAAGGAAGAAGAATTTACACGCATCGCCAAGGCCCTGACCGACAAAGTTAAAGCACTTGAGCCTGGAACTGTTAACTACGAGTTTTTCAAACTCAGGGATGAACCGCAGGGTTACGCGGTGTATGAACAGTTTGTTTCCGAAGAAGCCGAAGAAGCACATCGCAACACGCCCCATTTTCATCAACTGGCACCTGGTCTGATAGATTGTATCGATGGCACTTACGTCAGGGAATTCCTGGACCCTCTGGATTGAATGATGAACAACATTAATTACGAACTTGAAACTATCAGGATTCAGGCCACGTCGCTGGGTGATATGTTAATGATTGCGGCCGACGAACAACCTGAGCGGATGGCGGTAGTGCTGCCGTACCGGCGGATGACTTATGCACAATTACGTGATCAGGCGATCAGGCGTGCGCTGAGTCTGCAGGCCTTGGGCGTGGTCAGCGGTGACCATGTCGGCCTGTTATTACCGACCGGTATGGATTTCATTATCACGATGTTTGCCACGGCGCTTCTGGGTGCCGTCACCGTCCCGGTCAATGCACGCTATCAGCCTCCCGAACTGGCCTACGTCATCGAGAACGCCGATCTGCGCGTGTTGCTGACCACTGACAAGATTGCCGATGCGGTAAATTTTGTAAAACGCCTCAACGATGCCCTACCGGGGCTCACCGCAGCCGATGCAGAGGATTTGCACCTGGAAGCGGCCCCGCTGTTGAAAAATATCGTGCTGTTCGGAGGATCGTCGGCACCGGGAATTCTGGATCAGGACCAATTCGACGGCCTGGCGGAAAACGGTGACCTGGAGAATCTGCACCTGAAACGTTTGCAGATCAGCCTCGGTAGCACCGCACTGATTCTTTACACCTCGGGCACGACCGCCAACCCGAAGGGTTGCATGATTTCTCACGAAGCAATCGTACGCAATAGCGCGGCACTGGCGGAACGTTATGAACTGACCGGTGAAGACAGCTTCTGGTCTCCATTGCCGATGTTTCATATCGCTGCCATCCTGCCGCTCGCAGCCATATTTACCCAGAGCGGTACCTATGTCACGACCAATTATTTTGAGGCCGGTGAAGCCCTGAAAATGATGGAAGAGGAGAAGGTCACCGCAACTTATCCCTGTTTCTGGACCATCATGTCGGACCTTGTCGATCATCCGGATTTTGAAAATACGGACCTTGGCAGGGTCAAGCTGATGAACGCCAACTTTGCCGTGCAACCGCCGGAAATCGGCGAGAAGATGAAGAAGGCGCTACCCAATGCAGTATTTGTCGGCACCTTTGGCATGACCGAGACTGCCGGTACGGTAACCACCAGCCGCCTGGATGCCACCGAGAAACAACGGTTTACGCGTCTGGGCACACCGTTGTCAGGCATGGAGGTCAAGGCCATTGACCCGGAGACCGGCAAGGAGTCTGCTACCGGGGAAAGGGGAGAAGCGTGGATACGCGGCTACAGCACGTTTACCGAGTATTACAAGTCCCCTGAAAAAACTGCCGAAGCGCTGGATGATGAAGGCTGGTTCCATTCGGGGGACCTGGTTTCGATCGATAGCGAAGGTCAGTTGATGTTCCACGGCCGGCTCCGCGATATGCTCAAGGTCGGTGGTGAAAACGTGGCAGCAGTCGAAATTGAGACTTGCCTGCAGAAACACGATGCAGTGAAGCTTGCGCAGGTGGTCGGGATTCCTCATCCCCGTCTGATCGAAGTTGCAGCGGCTTTTATCGAACTCGAACCGGGTCGCCAGACCAGCGAGGAAGACCTGATCGGTTTCTGCAAGGGCAAGATCGCCGGCTTCAAAATACCGCGCCACGTGCGGTTCGTCGAGGAATGGCCGATCTCATCGACCAAAATCCAAAAATTCCGTCTGCAGGATCAGTTGATGGAAGAACTGGGGCTCCGAAGTGAGATGAGTCCATACATGGGGAATGACAATGGTCGTGTTCATTGCAACGCTGAAGGTTACCAGCGAAAAGACAGCAGCTTTTGAACGGTTGCAAACCGAGTTATCGGAAATATCCCAAGCGCAGGAACCCGGCCTGATCGTCTATGACGTAATTCGCCATGTCGACAAACCCCGCTTGTACGTGGTCTATGCCCGTTTCCGCGATCGGGAGGCGTTCGAATTTCACCAGCAAGCCGGCTACCATCAACGTCTGGTGCCATCGATCCTGGAGTGTGTTGAAGGGGAGATGGATTTGCAGTTTTTTGATTGGGTGGCTTGAAATTTCAGGGGTGCTGGGCGAGGGATCGCCGTTGGGGCGCGTCACTGACAAACCTGACTAATCGCCGCGGGGACGCGCCTCCCACAAAGACGCGCCTCCTTTAGCCTATTCTTCAGCTGGTCCGATGGCCAGCAGTAGGTTGCCGGGCATGTGGAAGTACATGCCGTAGCCGGAATTCACGTAGATCATTCCATTGGCCACGACCGGTCCACCGCCGCTGAATGAGCCGCCGTGGGCTTTTTCACCCGAGACCGTGTCAAAGTCGGTCAGGGTATTGAGTTCCCACAGGACTTTTCCGTCTTCACCTGCATAAATCCTCAAACGGCCGTCCATGTGCCCGGCGATGACAGCGCCGGGGATGGCGGTGATGGCCTGGGCAATACCAGCGTCACAATATTCAAGATCACCGCAAACATCATTGGCCGGAGTGGACCACAAAATCTTGCCGGTGCCCGCGTCTACGGCATACATGCCCGGTCTCGGGTCTGTCTTATAGTCGTAGTAACCGCTTTCATCCTCGGGGTAGAACATGTCGCTGATACCCACATAGACTTGTTCACCCTCCACTGCCATGCCAAACAGTACGCCACCCTGGACACCACCACGTCCGACCTGGGTTTTCCAAAGGGTCTTGCCGGTATCCGGGTCGATTCCCATGGTGGCGCCGGATTTCTGTCCGCCGACAATGATGTCGCGCCCATCTGCCAGCGTCAGCAGTATGGGTGAGGAGGCGAAGTCGAAATCGGGCCCTCTTTCCTCGGGACAATTGGCGTCGTCGACGGTGTAGTCCGACAGGCAGGCGATGTTCCACGCATCGCCCTTGGTTTGCTGGCTGACCCAGAGTTTCTCGCCGGTCACCATGTCATAGGCGATGATGGCGTCCGAATTGGGTCCCGCCGGTGAGGTATAGTTCTCACCGCTGCCCGTATACAGGCGTTTACGTTTCAAATCGACGGTCGGGCTGTTCCAGATGGGGGCGCCGGATGGTGCCAGGATCGGCACCTCCAGGCGGTTTTTGCCGACTTCTTCGGGTTTTTTATCAACCGTGTAGTTTTTCCAGACTTGTTCACCACTACCGGTATCCAATGCGACTATGGCACCGCGGAAGGTGCAACATACGTAATAAGGGTCACTTGCATTGACCACCTCCAGCGATGAGACCGGAACAAACAAGCGGTCCTCCACCAACGTGGGCGTGCCGGTAATGGTAGCATTGGGGTGGTCGTCCACCTTGGTCACCCAATGTAACTTGCCGCTCACCGCGTCAAGCGAATAGGCGCGTGCCAGGATATCGCCAAAATAGACCCTGGCCGAAGCTGCGTCGTCTTCTTTCCAGTCCGAGACCACTATTCCGGTCCTGACTTCTGCGGAGGCGCGAAATGTCCAGCGTACACAACCGCTTTTTGCATCCAGTGAATACACGGTCCCGTCATGGCTGCCCACGAATACGGCGCCGGCCGCCACGGCAGGCTGCGAGCGTGCCTGGAACGCGTTGGGGTATGCAAATGCCCACTTCACTTCAAGTCCGGCTACGTCATCCACGCTCAGACCGCCGGTTGCAACCGGTTGGAAACGTGTATTTTGCCGATCGACCCCCCAACCCAGGGAAGTCCGCTTCTTTGCCGGATCAAAAACGCTGGTTTGTTCGCAGACCGGTGGCGGAAAAGCCACCGCCACGTCATCCAGGCGGCGTCCGGCAATAAACTCGGCCACGTCCCTCATTTGCTGTTTCGTCATGGCTTTTGCCTGCTTGGTCATGGTGCCGCCGTCCATTGAAGCCAGTAGCGCATCGGGGGCCATCATCGCCAGGAACATCCTGTGCGGCGCCTTGTAAACCATGCCGTCATGGCAATCCGCGCATTGTTCAAGGTAGACCGCCTCACCGGCGTGTGGTGCCTCGGCCACGGTTTCAATTGCGGCTGCGGTTTCAGCGACCCCGGTGACTGGGGGGGCTGAGGTACGTTCGCAACCCACCACCACGAAACACAGTGTGATCAAGCCATGGTGCAATTTCATTTCTCACCTCATGCCTGGCGGTCAGGGACCGCCGGTTAGTTATTGTAGCCAGTCGCGGGCCCCGGCAAATTCGGGGGAAGGCCACATCAGAACAGTAATTTCCGCCTACTGGATGCTCAATGTATTGTCGATGATGATCTCGGTGCCATTGACCCAGCGCGACTCATCCGAGGCGAGAAACAGAACCACATTGGCCACGTCCTCGGGTTGTGCAATACCGACGACCGGGCTTAAGTCCTCTATATTTTCCAGCCCGAGTTCCTTTTTCGTCTCCTCGACCATCGGCGTATCGATGGCGCCGGGATGCAGTGAGTTGACACGGATGTTGTAACCGCTCATCTGGCAGTGGACAGCTATCGCTTTGCTCATGGAGCGGACCGCGCCCTTGGCGGCGCTATAGGCAAAATAAACCGGATAACCAAGGTGCGACGCGATGGATGCAATATTGATGATGGACCCGCCACCGCTTTCACTCATAAGCGGCAGCGCGTGTTTACAACCGAGGAAAACACCCTCACTCATGATGGAATTGTGTTTACGGAAGGATTCCAGCGTACATTCTTCCGGTGTTGCCATAACGACGATGCCGGCATTGTTGACCAGCACATCGAGACGTCCGTAGTCATCCCTGATCCGCTGGATAAGCGTCTGCCATTGCGCCTCACTGGAGGCATCATGAACCATGAACGTGGCTTTGCCGCCGGTTTCCCGTATGGCCGCTGCTGCCGCCTCGCCCTCTGTCTCCTTGATATCGGTCATCACCACGACGGCCCCTTCCCGGGCCAGTACTCTTGCATCGGCAACACCCAGACCCTGGGCCGCGCCGGTGATCAATGCTACTTTTCCTTCAACTCTGCCCACTTCGATTCTCCTTCCATTTTCCAGTTTGGCCTCGTCCCGGTTCAGGATTCGGCCGGGTAAATCCGGTCATCTTGCCGGACCTTCTCACGCAAAAATACCGATGGTCTGAACCGCTCCCCGAATACATCGGCAAAACCATCGCACATCGTTACAAATTGATTCAGTCCCATGGTGTCAATATAGGACATCACGCCGCCCGTATACGCCGGATAACCGCAGACCAGGGTTGAGGTAAGATCGGCTTCTACCGGATCGGTTTTTCCGTGCTGCCAATACTCCACGGCCGCCAGGGCCTGTATGCACAAGAACCGTTGTTTTAACGTTTCAACATCGACGCCTGGGTCGCCCGCCACCGGCTGCAGCTTCTTGCCAGCCATCGCCAGCGGGCCCTCGGACATACCGGCGGCCAGCGCCGCATTTTCAACCATGGCCGGATTCAGCCCTTCGGCCAGCATACGGGACCCCTCATCCATATAGGCCTGCCTGCAAAGCCGGATAAATTCAGGGTCGCCTTGCCCGGCGCGGAATTTCCGTTGCCGTTTGTTGATAAATGCCGTGCGGATGATATTGCGCGCCACCGGGTCGCGGGTCAGTGCAGAAAATTCACGGGTCTCGATTTTCAGGCCGGCATCGATCGAATTTACGGTGGTGCCGTTGAACAGACACCTCAACGCGGCGATTGGCGCCGGGTAATTGTGACGATACTTGGCACTGATTTTTGCCGTCGAAACCTGGAACAGCCGACCGACATTCATATCGTTGAGCTTGGCGCCGCCCGGGACTCTGAAACCTCTGCGGTCCCAGGGCTGTTCTGCAACCCCTTGTTCAAGGACCCATCGTTCGGCCTCAATCAGCAATCTGCCGGTTGCCGCGAGTTTGTCCACAAACCCGAGTTCGAGTGCTTCGGCAGGTGTGACATGGCGTCCCGACAGGATCAGCGATACTGCCTGTTTGAGCCCGATCAGCCGGGGCAGCCGCTGGGTGCCGCCACCTCCGGGTAGCAGCCCGAGGGTTACCTCCGGTAATCCAAGTAAAACCTCCGGGTCATCCAGCACGACGCGGTAATGACAAGCCAGCGCCAGTTCCAATCCACCGCCGAGCGCCGTACCATTGATGGCAACGGCCACCGGTTTGCCACAGGTTTCGAGTTTCCGCAGCGACTCGGTGAAGACGCGTGATTGCGAATAGGCTTCGCCGGCTGTTCGATTCATTTCGTAATAACCCACGATACGATTAAGGTCACCGCCGGCCATGAATGACGGTTTGCCGGAATGTAAAACTGCCCCGACAGCTGCCGCATCAGTCGCCAACCGTTCTGCCACCTCGCCAATTTCACGGTGCAGTTCAGGTGTCAGTACATTTACGCTGCGTTCATGCACATCAATGGTAATGTACGCCACGCCGTTGTCAGCGAGGCGGTACCGCAGGGTTTCATAGCTGCGCTGGTTTTGGACAGTCTGCCCTGTCATCGTTTCACTCATATCAAAGTCTCTCGATGATGGTCGCCGTACCCATACCGGCGCCGACGCAGAGGTTGACAAGGGCCGTGCCCAGACCACGGCGTTCCAGTTCATCCAGTGCCGTTCCGAGGATCATGACCCCGGTCGCACCGATGGGGTGACCCATTGCGATTGCACCCCCGTTGACGTTTATCTGCTCATGTGGAATGCCCATTTCTTCCATGAATAGCAGTACTACCGAGGCGAATGCCTCGTTCAATTCAAACAGGTCAATGTCGGAGCGTTGCATGCCCGCTTTTTCCAGGGCCATGCGGGCTGACGGTGTAGGCCCGGTCAGCATCAGCGTGGGGTCGGTGCCTACCGATGCGCAGGCGCGGATCCGGGCTCGTGGTTTCAATCCAAGCCGTCGCCCGATTTCAAGCGATCCGATCAGTGCTCCACCAGCGCCGTCAACGATACCGCTGGAATTACCGGCCGTATGAATATGCTCGATATGATCCAACTGTGGAAATTTCAGAATGGCCTGTTGATCAAAACCCATCTCTCCCAGGCCGGTAAACACCGCTGATAACTTTGCCAGCGATTCTGTCGTGGTAGACGGGCGTATCGCCTCGTCGCGGTCCAGTAGCGGCATGCCAATCTCGTCAACAACGGGAACCACCGATGCTTCAAAACGGCCATCCTGCCAGGCCGCCGCCGCACGGCGCTGGCTCTCCGCAGCATAGGCATCGACATCATTTCTTGTATGGCCGTTCAGGGTCGCGATCAAATCGGCCGAGATACCCTGCGGTACAAAGTAAATTTTATAGGCCAGTGACGGATCAGAAGACCAGGCCCCGCCCGATGACCCAATGGGTATGCGTGACATGCTTTCCACACCACAGCCGATGACCAGTTCACATTGGCCGGAAACTACCTTGGCGGCGGCCAGGTTAACGGCCTCCAGGCCGGAAGAACAAAAGCGGTGGATTTGCTGGCCGGGCACCGTGGAGGCGTAGTCCGCCGCCAACACCGCACTGCGGCCGATCGCACTGCCCTGTTCACCAATGGGCGAACCACAACCTGCAATAACGTCCTCGACCAGGGCGGTGTCCAGTTCATTCCTGTCCCTGAGCGCGGTCAGGACCTGGGCGAGCAAGTCAACCGGTGAAACGGTGTGCAATGCACCATCCGGACGTCCTTTCCCCCGCGGAGTTCGTATGTGATCAAAAATGTATGCTTCGGTCACGACGCTTACTCATATGTTTCTGTTCATGTTTTTCAAAAGGGATTAGGACCTGGTAATTTCAACAAACTGGGTAAAAAATTATTGGCTTATACGTAATTGGATACGTTATCATAGAATTTGTATTTAGTTCAAAAACTATAGCAGTTTTTACAATTTTGTTCCCTTAAACTTGGCTGATACAGACCTTGATCAAGCATTCAGGTGATGATCGGGAACACTCCTGAAGGACATGGCATGGAATTAGAAAACAAAGTTTGCGTGGTCACCGGCGGGTCTTCCGGTCTGGGCATGGCGGCCGTACAAGAATTCATAAGGGCTGGTGCGAAAGTGGCCATTTTTGACCTGAACAAAGAAGTGGGCGAAACGTTTGCCCGCCAGCATGCGGGCACCGTTATCTTCCACCCGGTCAATATCGCTGACGATGACGCTATCAGTGCGGCCATCGACGATGTCGTGAACACGTTTGGGGCCATTCATGTGTGCGTCAATTGTGCAGGACGCGGCGGTGGCGCCACCAAGACTTTGGGCAGGAAAGGCCGTTTTCCGATGGAATTATTCAGGGATGTCATCAACATCAATCTGGTTGGCACCTTCAGCGTGCTGAGCCAGGTTGCAGAGAAAATGGCAGACAACGACCCTGACGAGAACGGTGAACGCGGTGTCATTATCAACACCTCTTCCATTGCCGCCTTCGAGGGTCAGAAAGGCCAGGTGGCCTACAGCGCAAGCAAGGCCGGACTGGTCGGTATCACCCTTCCGATCGCACGCGACCTGTCTTATTACAACATCCGTGTTGTAACCATCGCCCCGGGCGTATTCGATACACCCATACTTGAAGGCCTGCCTCCTGCCGCCAGGGAATCTCTGGGCAAAAGCATACCCAATCCGGCCAGGTTGGGCACTCCGAAAGAGTTCTCGGCATTGGTGCGGCACATTGTTAACAACAGTTATATCAATGGCGAAACCATCCGTCTGGATGGGGCGCTGCGCATGTCATGATGGATCGATCAGCTGATGGGTGAACCGAAACACGATATATTGCGTTTGATGAACGACTACTGTTACGCCGTTGATGGCGGTGATCTGGATCGTTTCGCAAGCCTGTTTGAACGCGCCAGTTTCCAGATTACCGGTGATCCCGGCGGTGCGCTCAAAGGCAGCGAGGCGGTTCGCAAGATGTTGCGTAACGTCACGCTTTATGACGGCAAACCCCAGACGAAGCACGTGATGACCAATGTGCAGATTGACGTTGATGAGTCCGGCACTGGCGCAACCGCCCAGTGTTATATCACCGTGTTCCAGGCGCTGCCGCCTGATTTTCCGCTACAGCCCATTTTTATCGGCCATTATCACGATGTGTTCGTAAAAGCCGGTGATGGGTGGCACTTCAAAAGCCGCACCATATCACCGGACCTTATCGGTGACTTGACTTGCCATCGTCTTGACATGGCTTGAAGTAAGGACTTCATGTAGTCGATTGAAATACGCATATCCAGACATAATGCTGTGCAGTATATCTTGCTGAATTTGCGGGTTAGTAGCGCCAGGTTTCCTCAAAGCCATCAAGACGCCTGCCAAGATAGTCTTCCACACAGCTCAGCGCTGCGCGTGCCGCCCGGTCGACACCGATACCCCTGCTCTTGAAGGTTTCACTGGCGAAATACAGCCCGGCGACATTCGGCGCACGCCAATGGGGGCGGTATGAGCCGACCAGGCAAGGCTTCTGGATCACGCCGAATCCCGGGTTGAAAACCAGTGTGCGCCGCCGCCAGACCGGTTTTTTCAAGCCCGGGTACATGATGCCCATGCCCTGTTCGAACTTGTCAAAATTCTTCCTGACATATTCCTTGTCAGCTGCTTTGCTGCCCGGGATCACACCGCCCATGACATGCAGGTGCTTGCCCGGAGGCGCGGAAGTCGGATCCATGTTCGATTGCGTGAAGAAGAATCCGGGCAAACCGGCAACCGGATCGTGTACCCAGGTCGCAAGTTCCTTGGGGTCGTAGTGATAGACCGGTTCATCGGTCGCGATGTAAAGCCCGAGCCATGAGACCCGGTATTTGTCCTGGGCCAGGTGCTTGATCTGCCCGGAATACCAGTTGGGAAGATCGCTTTCAGGAACCACGTCCAGGACGTTCCAGACGGGCAGGGTGGAGATCACGCAGCCGGTTTCGATAAAGTCTACCTCAGCCGCCTCCAGCGTGTTGATGATCGGGTCACGGGGAATTTCCACGCCTTTTATTTCGCCGTTGTCGATGACCGCCCGGCTCACGGTGGTATTCATGCGGATCTCACCACCGTGTTCGGTGCAGGCATCGGCGAGGTCCCGCCACATGCCATCCCAGCCCTGGCCCGGCCAGCAGGAATAGGCCGCCATGTGTTTTTCCTCGTAGTGCATTTTGCGCACAAACAGGTTGTCACTCGCGGAATGGTCCCAGGTTTCATCCGTGAGGCATTCGAGGACCGAGATGAACTCAAACAGGTCCACGACCCCCTGGTCACGGGTGTACTGGTGGATCCATTCGCGCAGGTTGCGGTCATCCCATTGATCCAGTTCTTCCCAGGACGTATTGACCAGCGCCTTGATGACCTTTTTCAACTCGGTCTTGTCGGTGGCATAACGGTCCCGGATCGATCCCCACTGAAGCTTCTCATGATCCCAGACAGGCATCTCCGCGTTGACTTTGCCGTGAATCAGTTTCTTGCCGACGTTCTCGAAAATCCTGGTGATCCCCGATCCGCCGTCTTCAACCAGGTGCCCGCCGATGTTGACGGTATAGCCCTGGTCTTTAACTGCCATGGCGCGTCCGCCCAGATAGGGGCTTTGTTCACAAACGAGTACCGATTTTCCTTCCTTGGCGAGCAAAGCACCGGCTGACAGACCGGCGGCACCGGCACCAATCACCACAACATCATAACTGGCCATACTGATTCTTCCTCATAGTGCTTAAATTTGCTGACCACGCGTCAGAATTGAATTGTCCAGACCAATGATAGCATCTTCCAGCTTACTAATTAAACATCTTTGGCTGTATTTTTTAAAATCTATAAAAGCATTGTAAAAGAGTATTTATATTCACTAAATATAGTAGATATAGCGATTTATCAAAAGACTCTGATTTTCTAAAACAGCCATGAATGGCTGTTATTATCCCTACACAGGGTATTATAATGGAAGCTTGCAGGTCGGCGTGCTCTTTGGGGAACCGCAGCGACAGAATTCCCTTTGTGGAGCAGAGCGGGCAATATGCGTAACGCAACGTAATTAAATGAGGTATGCCATGAATTTTCAACTTAGTGAGGAAGTTGAGCTATTTCGTGACTCGGTCCGCAAATGGGTTGACAAGGAATGCCCAAAGGACTGGTGCCGGGATCTGGAAAGACGTGAGCACGAATACCCGCAGGAACTGTGGGACAAGCTTTCCGAGGCCGGTTTTCATGGGATAGGCATAAAAGAGGAGTATGAAGGACTGGGTGGAGATATTATTATACAGGCGGTTTTCATGCGCGAGTTCGCGCGCAACGCTGCCGGGTTGGGTTGGGTCTGGGGAATCACTTCGTTCTCCGGCGCCAAGTCGATCGGATTCTATGGTTCGGAACAGCAAAAACGTGAGTTTCTGCCAAAAATGGCTGCCGGTGAACTGAAGACTGCGATCAGTTTTTCCGAACCCGGTGGCGGGACCGATCTGCTCGGTGGCATGAAAACCAGTGCTGAAAAAGTTGATGGCGGTTGGCTCATCAACGGTGAAAAAATATGGAGTACCGGCGCCGACAGCTCTGACTACCTGTTGTTGATCGCTCGCACTGACAAAAACGTCGAGCGAATATCCGATGGTGTCTCACTATTTTTTGTGCCAACCAGGTCGGAAGGTATCACTACCACACCGTTGCCCAAGCTCGGTATGCGTGCTCTCAGCTCATGCTCGGTCGTGCTGGATAATGTTTTCGTCCCCGACCACTTGTTGCTCGGTGAGGAGGGCAAGGTCTGGAAGGATACGACCAAAACATTGAATAACGAGCGCATCATGATGTCATCCATGTGTCTGGGGATGATCGATGGCGTGCTGGAAGACGCAATTGATTATATGAATCAACGCCGTGCGTTTGGCAAACTGATCGGTGAGTTCCAGGCGCTGCAACACGTCGTTGCCGATATCGCGATGTGGCAAAAGCAGGTCGAATTGATGTTGTTAAACACAGCCTGGCTTCAGTCAAAGGACTTGCCCTGCGCGATGGAAGCAGCCATGACCAAGACCATTGCTTCGGAATATGCCTGCAAGGCAGCGGACCATGGCATTTCCATCCTGGGTGGCATGGGCTACTCGGCGGAAACTGATATGCAACGCTACTGGCGTGACGCAAGACTGTTGCGTATCGGCCCGGTCAGTAATGAGATGGCAAGAAACATGATCGCACAGGGTCTGGGTTTGCCACGGGGATTCTAGGCTGGGAATTCCCGCAGACGCATTGACGTCGGGTCTACCTCGTCACGTAATATCCTCAGTTCCTCGGCCAGGGGCAGATCGGTGATTGTTATTTCACCATCCGGCAATAGCAGTTCGAAACCGGTGGCTGCGCGGACCTGCTCAAGATCAACACCCGGGTGCAGGCTCCTCAGTCGCATACCTCTGGATCCGGGTTGAAAGTCCATCACGCACAGGTTTGTAACGCACAATTGCGGCCCGCCGGGAAGACCCAGTTCCGAACGGTGGTTGCCACCGTCACCCCAGCCGATACCGGAACGAAAGTCAAGTTTTTCCACGAAAATTCTGGGATTATGCGTGGTGCTCCACAAATAGATACGCGGGATCATACAACCCAGGTCTGCCATGCCGCCACCACCGGGCAAGCGCACTTTTGGCGTGTCGTAGGGACCGATCACAGTGTTGTTGACATTGCCAAAACGGTCAATTTGTGCGCCGCGGAATGCAAAGGTGTTGTAGCGCCTTCCCTGCGCATAAGCCCAAAACTCGAATGGTGAACTGGACAACATGGCCGCACCGTCCCAGATCGAGTCCGACAACGTCGATTCTCCCAGGCGCGCCGGATCAGCGTCTATGGCGATGGATGAAGCGGCCCACACCAATTCAGGTGCATGTGTTTTCCGTGCCAGCAGGTAGGCGCACACCGGGATAAAGGAAACGGCGCCGTTGAACGCACGTGTCGTGTTGTCGAATGCCCTGGCCAGTGTAACCACCATCAGTTCATCAATGGAATAGTCGACCCTATTCATGTTGAGGTCCGTCGAATACGCAGCACCGTTCCAGCCCCGCCCTGGGCACGCATGAATTCAACATGTGAAGCTGGTTCCTTTACGCGTTCCATCCAGAATTCCCTGAATTGCCCGGGATCGGCCGCGGCCAGGGAGTAGGTCTCGTAGAATTCCCGGTCATGACGGTATTCGGGAAAACATGAACTCGGATAAGCGCCCCAAGGTATCTCCACAATGGCGTCCACCATGAATCTCGGATAGGTGGTGCGGTGGGGTTCGGCGAGGAAATCGCCGTGCGGTATGATCCTTTCAACGCTCACAATGGTCGTTTGCGCCGCGTTTACAATCTCGTTGTCCATCCACACCAGTTTCGGATTGACCCGGACATTGCCCCTGGAATCTGCTTCGTTTGCATGCACCAACGCGACATCTACCTTCAATGGTGTACACGCGACATAGGGTTCTCCGGTCACCGGGTCATACTCAACACGGGTGGTGTCCGGATGCAGGTCGATGACATCGGTTCCCAGGCCGGCCTTGGTCGGTATGAACGGCACGTGTGTCGCCGCCGCGCGCAACCGCGCGATCAACAGGTATTCGGAATATTCCTCGAGTTCACATCTTCCGGTTTCCACTGCATGGCGGAAATTCGGCGCCAGGCCCATGCCTTCAAAACTGATCAGGCCGGAGATCACCCGGCGCACGCAACCACCGGCGATCAGCCAGTCCACGGCCATGCCGTTGACAATCGCCACCACACTCAGATCCTTTTTGCCCTGCCGTACCAGTTCGCGCACCATCGCCATGGGTGTTGAGTTCATCGACAGCCCACCCAGGGCGATCGTGCTGCCATCCGCCACCAGCGCCGCGGCTGCTTCGATGTTTTCTATTTTTTTCAATTCAGGACATCCATGCATGCAATCCCTCACGGACCTCGGAAATCAGCGCTATGGCAACCCGTCGCTTCATATCGAACTGCACCGAAGTCGCGGTCATCCGCGCGCAGCATTCTTCAGAGTCGACCTTCATCATTTCCAGTTTGTACCTGATGGACTTGCCACCGATGTGCAACGGTGTGCCCGAAATGGTGACCAGGTCACCCACGTGTAATTCGTCCATGTATTCATAGTTTTGTGATACGTCGGCCCAGCCGATGTTTTTTTCCGCCAACAGCCTGGTATCGAACCCTGCCTCGTGGAGAAAGTGCCAGGCTGCGTCATCGAACATGGCCACGTAGAAACGTGTCGTAAAGTGACCGATGGCATCGCATTGCCATGGATAAATGACGCCCTTGTAGTGAATCCTGGAATCTGTCATTGATAGCTCCGTTTGTTCTCTACCACCGGCAGGCTTGTGGAATGGCGGGATGATCGATTGGCGGGTATTTTTTGTGCAACGGCTGAACGACTTCTTCACCGAAACGCAGTATCTGGTCGCGCGTGGCTTCGAGTGACGGGCCGGTGACCATGCGAAAGCGCATCGTGAAGTAGTCGACCCCCAGTTCTTCGTGGTACCACTCGAGCCGTTCCCTGCATTGGGCCGCCGACCCGATGACGATGTACTTGCGCACCGATTGTTCGGTGATCTTGTCCGGTGTGTTCAAATCGGGGTGATGGGCCAGGATGCCCTGTTCGCAATAAAACCGCAGGTCGGCGACGTAATGCGGGCCGAATTCCCTGACCGCCTGTGCATAACTGTCCGCCATCCAGCCATCGCGCATCAGCACGATAAACGGCTGCTTACCATGCGCCCTGGCACAGTCACGATAAGCTCCGGCCTGTTCGGCCCAGGTTTCACGCTGTATCGGAAACGGGTCACAGGTCCAGGCCTCGGCGTAACTGCCGCAACGCTCAATCGCAGGCGGTAACTGGCCGCTGCCCCAGAAAGGGAAACGGGGTTGCTGGTAGCTGCCCGGCGACAACAGGCCATCGCGCACCTGGTAAAAATCACTGTCCCAGTCGAACCGCTCGCCTCTCGATTCAAGCGCCTTTTCAATGACCCGGACATTGTCGAGGTAACGTCCCAGCATACGCTGGGTGGGAATACCGTACTGGCCCCAGTACGCATCGTGGTAGCCCCGCCCCCAGGTCATGTACAGACGTCCGCGGGAGATGTTGTCAATGATGGCGCACTGCTCGGCCAATTGCATCGGGTGATACAGCGTGTTGACCAGGCAGTATGAACCAAGCGCGACCTTGTTGGTTTCCCGGGCCAGGATCATCAGAAGGTTCAAGGGCGAGCCAAAATAAGACTCGGTGCGGCTGTGCCGGTCCGGCACCTGGATAGAGTGAAAACCGGCCTGTTCGGCCAATATTCCCTCTTCGATCATCGCATCCAGGGTCGCCGACACATCCGTGCGATCCGGCAGCGGTTGGTCATATTTACCCTTGTTGGTGTCGATCAGGTAACCGATTCTCATCTCCCGTTCACCCTCCAGTCCATGGGCCGGCAAGCGTGGTTTTTCCAGAAGAAATTTGCGTAACCGTAACCCTTGTGTGCCCCCGATTCATATTCCGTGGCACAAAAATAGTGATAGCCCTGTTTGTTAAGTTCCTGGTGAGAGATATCGAAAGTATTCAGCACACGCCCAACAGCAGAGAGTTGTTGCCCACTACGCGTCTCGAGCTCGACTTCAAACCGCTCCGGTGTCTGGTTTAACTTTGCGTATCCGGCGTTCAGGCGGGATCGGTGTAAAAAATCATTTTCGCCACCCCGGTAGACATAACCGTAGTGAATGTCGCGTCCGTCACCAAGGCTCAACTGGAACACGTTGAAGGCAAACTCCCGGCTGAATTGTGCCGATGCCCATAGCCAATTGCTGATTTCCGCGCGTGCTCCCCAGCCCCAGGCATGGTCCCGGACACCGACGCCATCGATTACGTAACGATCGCTGCCGACCGTCGCGTAGCCCGTGTACCGGCCCTGTTGTTCATAGTGATGACTGTTGGTTTCCGCCAGGGCCGCTTCGGAGTCCGCCCAGTAGTAAGCGTGATGTATGGCTTTAAAATCCAGTTGCAGTCGACAAGAGCCGTCATCGAACAACATGGTCCAGGCTTTGAACGGCTCGCGTTGCCGGAAGCACAAGGGCCCGAAATCCATACGCTCCTCGCCGATATCGCGCGGGATATTGAAGTCCCAGCGGGTGAAACGCGCCAACAGCCGATCACCCTTCCACAACGCGAAGATCACATCGCCGATTTGCTGGTTTGGATGGACGCCGGAGTAACCAAATCCCGACAGGCCGGAGTCCGGGTCGATAAAGTCAAAATAGTAAGCCTCGCGCCAGCCTTGTTCGGCGCCGGTGGCGTGCATCAGATCATCCCGGGTTCTGAGACCTGTCACCATCTGCTTCAGGATCCTGTGGTCCGGTCTGCGGGTGGAAATATTCCAGGATCCGATTCCACACGGATGACTTCGGCCAGTGTGGCTTCAAAGGCATCTGCGGATACCGATATGCTGCTTAGCCCGAACCCGATAAGACTGCGGATCAGTTCCGGGTGTCGTGACGGGGCATCCCCGCAGATGGAAACGGGCACATCACGTTCACGGCAGGCCCGCGCGATGTGTTCGATACCTGCCAACACGGCCGGATCCCGCGTATCAAACTGTTCTGCCATCCTGTGGCTGTCGCGATCGATGCCCAGAATCAACTGGGTCAGGTCATTTGAGCCAATCGAGACGCCGGAAACATGTGGCAGGAATTGCTCGATCAACAGGATATTGGATGGCACCTCGGCCATCATCCACAATTCGAAACCGGAGCTTTCAAACAGGCCTTCTTCAGTAATCCACTGCCGGCAATCTTCGAGTTCACGAGGGAAACGCACAAATGGCAGCATCAGCCGTACATTGTCCAGGCCCGATTCGATCACGCGTTTGACGGCGCGTAGTTCAAGCCGGAAACTCTCCTGGTCCCGGGTATAGCGGGCGCAACCCCGAAAACCCAACATGGGATTCTCTTCTGCCTGTTCAAATTCGGCTCCACCGTCCAGTTGGGCATATTCGTTGGATTTCAAATCCAGTGTCCGGTAGATGACCGGGCGTGGAAAAAATGCCGTTGCCACTTTGGCCAGCTGATCCGCGAAGCACGTGATAAAGCGCCCGGCACCTTCTTCGGCTATCAATTTCCGGGGGTGCACACCCATTGACAGGGCAAGAAATTCGGCGCGCATCAAGCCGACGCCGTCACACGGAAATCCGGCATATTTGAGTGCCAGTTCCGGCACGCTGAGATTCAGCAGGATTCCCGTTTGTGTTGGCGCATGTTTCATTCTGTCTCGAGGAATATCTCCCCGTTCGAATTGAATTTCACGGTGCATCCATCGAGTTTGCCGTCATAATCGATAGTGCTGCCCATGATGCACGCGAGATCGAATTCCCGCGCGACGATGGCGAGATGCGAGGTGGGCCCGCCCAGTGTACACACCACACCCTTGATTTTTGGAAACAGTGGTGTAACCGCGGTCGCAGAGGCTTCACGGGTAAATATCACGACCTCGCCCAGGTCCTCTTTCATCAACCGGAGCACGTCAGGAATGCTCTCGATCACACGAAGTGTGCCCAGACAAGCCTTGCCCGAGGTCACATTTCCCTGTCCGATCTTGCGCATTACGACACTCCTTTGGTTGTCATATACAAGGGTAATTATCAGGCCACCACCGGCCAGAAAAAATCATCATCAGTGGTGGCCATATAGTTCCAAATGGACGGTGGCTGCTCCTGCACCAGCAGTTCGTCCAGTAGTTTGTGCGCCGCGTCCTCAAACTCATTCCTGATCCGTTCGTCCCAGGCACGGCAGTCGGGCAAAGATTGAAAAAACAGGCGGAAATGATTGGCAAAAAGTTGCACACCGTATTCCGCCTTGTAGCGAGGTGACCATTCCGCTGCCTTCAGGAACAACTCGTTTTGTGCGGCAGCGGCACAGGATTCGATATGGCCCACCTCGTCCAGGGATACCGGCACAATGTCATCCTTGATGGTTCGTGTAAAAAGACCTTCCGCACGCACGTGCGGTGCGATATCCGGTGCGTCCCATCGAATGCCCCCGAACATGTCGAAACGCACGCGGACGTCTGCAATGCGACGGACCAGTACCAGGTTTGGGTAAGGGTTTTGCGCTTCGGTCCCGGCCCAGGGCAGGAAGTCATTTTGCAAATCGGTGAACTCGAGCATTACGAGCTGATTGCCCCCGCCCACATCGTAGGGGCCGTGTGCGAACAGCCCGTCACGCTGCTCACCGTGAAGCAGGAAAACATAAAGTTCCAGGGTTGCCGCCAGCCGTCGCAGGCGGGTATGGTCAACGGCGTTTGACGACTTGATACCCCCATCCAGCCATTCGACCTGCCCGTGTGGCAGGATCGGTTGTGCCCCATTGTCCTGGTCTGTGAACAGCAGGCCGTCAGAGCGGTACGCGCGGCAGGCGCGCTGCCAGAAATCAACCACCAGCAGGGCATCGTCCACTTTTTCGTTGGCGAATCGCTGGCCGGGGCGTAATCCCTGGTCCAGCAGAAGTTGTTGGCGTGCGCCGAGGTAGCTGCACATCAGGATGGACAACTGCAGGTAATAGGGCCGTGAACACAGCCTGCGCATGCGCAGGCCAATGTCCTCTGCTGAAATCCGCTGCATCAGTTCACGCAGCAGACCCGGTGCGCATGCGTAGTAACAGTACCAGCCGATGGATGAACGGCGCGGCACATCGAACAGCACGGAACGCAGCAAGGCACGGTTTTCAGATCGCATGAAGGCCTTCTGGCGGTCGCCAAATTTCTTTATGTAACGGTTCATTTGCTCCACGCTGAAAGAATTCACGCTGGCGCCTCGCTGCCGTGGCCAAACGGTGAGAAGATCGGCCCGTCGGTGGTCGCGATATGTTGCAGTACCAGTGGTTGTTCGCGACCGCTGTGCAAATCTTCGAGGTGCTGTTCGATGGATTGCCTGAAACGTTCACGTACCTGCCGGCCGAACCCGCTGCCAAAACCCTGTTGGTCTGCGAAATTTTTGAGTAGACAGGCGTACAGGTCTGCACCATAGGCGATACGGTAACGATCATCCCAGTCCATGACCCTGCGGTACAGTTCCAACTGTGCGTCACCGGCAGTCTCGGTCAGGGGGGTGATATGTTCGGCCGGCAGCGGCCGATACCTGTCGTTTTCAACCACGAATACTTCTTCTGCCACGATATGCGAAGCAAAATCTGCCGGTTGCGTGGCCAACGATCCGAACAGGACAATTTTCGCATGCACCCCACGCAGACGTATCACCCAGGCAAGGTGGTCATGATGCGGCCGCGTCTGTAATCGTGCCCACGGGTAAAAGTCCTCACGCAAGCCGATCAGTTCCCTGACCACCATGGAATCTCCATTCTCCAGGGTGTATGGACCGTGGTGGAACACACCGACCCGGGCTTCGCCGTGCAATATGAACGTGTACAGTTCCAGGGTTGCCAGCATACGGCGAACCCGCCGCTTGTGGCCCGCGGTCAAGTCATTGCGCAACCGGTTTTCCAAGTCAGCCAGCAAGGCCGGCTCCAGGACCGGTACGGTGAAACCTGCCTGGTCCGGCAACAACAGGTGGTCGTTCCTGTAATTTCGGGCCACACTTGCCCAGAAATCCATTACGTCGATCAACTCCTCAGCATCGTCGCAAGTCTTTTGTCCGGTCAGTCGTGCCTGCTCACGGCCTACAAGGTAGCCCAGTGCCAACGAATTCAGATGCACATAATTTGGACGTGAACATAGTTTTTTCATGCCTCGGCCGATGGCCTGGGCACTGGCATGGGCCCTGATGGTGCTCAGTAAGGCGGGCAGATGTTCATGAAAACAGTGACTGCCCAACACCAACCGGCCAGGCAGGTTGAACAGCGGCGATGTCATTGACGACCGCTGTTGATCACGAAAGAAATGTTTAACGCTTTCACCGAACAGGTGGATGTGACGATTGACTTCTTCCGGGTCTTTTCCACCAGTGGCTCGCGTCTCCCGCCGCCTCTCATTCACTTAGCTCACCTCGAGGTGCCGGAACAGGTCGGCTTCGCCGGTAAATGCCCAGTTAAACACACCATGTCCCGTGCGCTTGCCATGCCGGTATTCACCCACGCTGAACAGCATGTGGTCATTACGATGAAGCCAGCGGTGCGAGGTATCAAGGATGCCCTGGGGTTTGCCTGAGAAATCAAAACTGCGTCCGAGTTCATCCCGGATGAGTACATCGACATGCTCGATTGTTTTCCAGCGCTTGCTACTCCATCCGACATCGACCGTTGCGTTTTGCAGCAGACCCAGGCTTCCATCCAGGTGCAAATAGCCACACAACGCCTGGTGTCCGTCATCGAAACGCTGCACGGCGACGTTGGCGACACAGTCCTCGTCGAACACCGCCCACATGATCAGGTAACTCTGCCAGTGTTTGCGTCCACCCCAACCCCACATGCGGTCGCGAAAACCCAAAGTATCAATCGCAAACTGCTGTTCCCCTATCCAAAAGCTGCCCTGGTAGCGGCCCAACTGGTCAAAGTGATGGCTACCGATATGTGGTTCGGCACTGGTTTCCAGCCACAGTTTGGCCGCAGCCCAACTAAACGGCGGGTGGACGGCACTGAACGACAGGTCGGCCGAAATTTCTCCGGCGTCATAGCGGATGCGCCATACCTCCAGTGGTTCAATTTCTTCCAGTTTCATCGGTCCGAAACTCAGCCGCTGTTCGACCGGCTCGGGTTCCACGTGGAAGTCCATCTTGCTGATTTCGTGAACCCGTTTACCCCGGTGAAAAACAGCGGCATTAATGTCGCCAAGCGCGGCATTTGGAAACACACCCTGGTAAACCTGGAATTGCAGTTCGGCGTCCGGGTCAAAGAATTCAAAATACCAACCTTCCCGCCACCAGGGGTCGCTACCGGCGGCGTGCAGGCCATCACAATCCGGATCCAGTGCCGGTGCGTTCTTATTCATGGTTTGCTGTTCGGGTTGTGGCGAGCGAGATGTTCTGAAAATCCGCATCGTCCGGTCTGCAGAAACTGCCATGCACCAGCAAGCCGCATCCCGGACAGAAGTATTCACGGTATTCGATCTGATCATCGATAAACTCGCCCGGATCGATGGGCGCCAGGCCCACCTTCTGTACGTCGGTTGCCCTTGAGACACAACCTGATTTGTAATTTCTGTTTGCGGCCGCAATCCGTGTACGGCATTTTGTGCAGCAAAAGGCCGTTTCATCGCCGTTACCGGAAACCACGAGGCCTTCGGAAACCCGGATGTCCCGGGGTGACTCAGGAATGGTTCCCAGTTCCCGATCTGCTGCCCCTGCGAGTCTTTGGTGGATTATTTCGGACCTCAACGCTGCGGTTTTCTCTGCGTGGTACGAGCCGTCGCCGTGCAAGCAGACACCGTATCGCCGTTGCGCACATTCACGGCTGATATAGGCTCTGTTGATATCCGAGACGACTCTTTGCGGTTCTCGTTCCAACGGATCACCGTAACCGGAAGCCGCCGTCCAGGCCAGTGAGAAGACATCACCGCTTTGTTGTACAACACCCCCGGTCTTGGGTGATATGTTGCTGTGTTCACCACCGATGTGTTCGAGACCGGTCGGCATCGTGCCGGTGGCGAGGGATGTTTCCTTAACCGCGGCATTACGTACCATCCTGTAACGGGTTCTTGATGTCGGGTCGCCGCCAAACAGCCCCGGCCCCGGAATCATCGTATGACCTCCGGTGGTGTAGTGTGTCATGGTTTCGCAATCATTCAATACGTATGCGATTTCGGCCGCATTTCCACCGCGGAACTTACCCGCGCCACCGGAATCCGGGATCTCTTTCCTCCACAGGTACAACAGTGGATAGAACAACTCGTTATCCTCGACGTTGGGCATCGTGCTTTGCAGATCCCATGGCCAGCCACCGGTGTTCACGCCATCCTTCCAGGAAAGCGCACCCAGAGCGCCACCGACCGGGTCGAGCAGGAAAGAAGTATACGGGTCACCACGCTGATCGATCCCCGAGATCGCGTCGATCGGGAAACACAGGGTCCCCATGCAGCTTTGCACTTCCTTGTGCAAGACTTCATCGCTGGAGCAATAAAGCATGCGCGAGATAACCAGCCCGGCGAGACCGATGGTCTGCAACAGGACAGTGGGGGGCGCCGAAACCACGCCGGCCGGGAATTTGGCGCAGGTCAGCGTGCCGGGCACCGGCTTGAATTCCATGTGCCGGTATGCGCCTTCGATGACGAACATCTGATCGAACAGCATCTGCGCGGAAATCATGGATGCGATGGCGCCTTTCCAGGCAACGGTCGTACAGTTTATGGAACCGATTTGCGGGTCAGTGCCCTCATTGTCGAAAATCAGCTTATCGCCTTTCTTGGTCAGACGTAAGACATTGCGGTAGACGTGGCGGTCCCCTTCACGCGCCAGTTCTACCCACGTTTCCTCAGACCAGGACCCCTCCGGAATCGTGTCCATGCGTTTGAGAAAAGCCACCTCGGAGTCGTCCTGCAGTCTTTTCATGACCCCTTTGACGACCTCGGGCCCATATTTATTGATCAATTCCTGCATGCGTTCACGTGCCACGTTACAGGCAGTGATCTGTGCACGCAGATCAAGTGCGACGAGATCGGGCATCCGGGAGCGCCGGATATACTCCTCTTCGAGGTCCTTTCGAAGCTGACCTTGTTCGACAATCCTTATCGGCGGAATACACCCGGCCTCCCAGAATACATCTTTTGAAATGGGGTTGAACGCACCCGGAGTTGTGCCACCGAGATCCCACTGGTGCAAGGTGTTGGCAAACCAGCAATACAACTCACCCTGCCAGAACAGCGGTGCGAAAATGCACACATCGGCCTGGTGGATGGCGCCGATCCAAGGGTCATTGGTCAGAAAAATATCGCCATCGCGAATCCCGGGATTTTCAGAGCGGTGCTCAAGCGTCCATTTGATGGCCGATCCGCTGGCGGAAGAAAGGTATTGGAGGAAAGGCCCAAAGAATACAAAATCACCACTCTCATCAAGCAGGCAGGGATTGAAATCATGACCATATGCGGCAATCGGCGAACCGGAAACTTTCAACAGGGTATTACCCTGCTCCACATTGATGTTCCACATCGCGTAACGGATAACCTCAAAGCTGATCGGATCGAGTTCATCGGCAACCGCCGTATGCAGCCTGATCGATGGATCAATCCGCAACGGATCAGACGGAATGTAAGGGTAGACCTTTCCATCCCAGTTGATTTGTGTCGGGGAGTTCATGCTGCGGTGGCTCCCAGTTCAATGATGAAGTTGCCACCAGGGTCTACCGTGCCGGTCGCATAGGGTTGAACGACGATCGTGGTTTCAGGGTATTCCACCACTGCCGGTCCGGGAATCACATGGCCTGCACCCAGTTGCAAACCTCCATATATGGGTGTGTCGCATTGCTTGCCGAGCGCGGGCCAGAAGACCTCCCTGGTTTCAGTATGGGGATTCGCATCGGCGGGCCCCTGTCTGGGAATGGCTGGCTTGACCAGTTTGCCAATCGCATTGACCTTGAACAGTCCAATCTCAACGCCCGCCTCCCGGTAGGCGGAACCCTTGCCGTAAAATCCCTCGTAAATTTCCTCGAACCTTGCAAAGACTTTTTCCAGGCCGTATTCATCCAGTTTACCCGCTGGCACCGGTACGGGAAGCTGGTGAATCTGCATCCTGTACTTCACTTCAACGAAGCGCTGAATCTCGATACGGTCCGCTTCAACCCCATCGTCTTCCAGTTGTTTCCGGCCTTTCGATTCCAGCCCGGCAAAGACCTCATTGATGTGAGCAATGTCAAAAGGCTGTGACAGAAGGTCGCTTTGTTCATAGACATGCAGGACATCGGCACACAAAGTGCCAAAAGCTGACCAGGCGGCCGATATGCTGCCGAGTGGCACGACAATACGCCTGATACCCAGTTCCCTGGCGTATTCACAGGCATGCGTAGGTCCTGCGCCACCGTAGGAAAAGATTACGAATTCACGCGGGTCCAGGCCCCGTTGAAGGGTCATTTGCCGCATCAGTTCCGCCATCTTGGATTCTGCGATTCTGACCGCCCCGGCTGCCAACTCGTTCACACTCATACCCATGCGTTGCGCCAGTGGCCGAATCGCCTCAATGGATTTCTGCGGATCGAGTTGCATCGAACCGCCCAGAAAATTGTCCGGATTGAGGTAACCGAGAACCAGGTTCGCGTCAGTGATGGTGGGCTCGTCACCCTTGCCGTAACAAGCCGGCCCGGGATCAGCACCGGCACTCTCAGGACCGACTTTGAGTGTGTCGTTGATTTCATCCACCCACAATTTGGAACCGCCGCCACTACCAATCGACTGTACATCGAGACGTGGCATGGAGAATACATACTGGTTGATGATGGACTCCGAAGCGGTCAGTGGTTCACCAGCGTGGATGATACCCGTTTCGAAACTGGTACCGCCCATGTCGGTGACAATGATATTCGGGTATTCCATCGCCGCGCCGAGGAAACTGCTGCCGGTTACACCGGCCGCCGGTCCAGAGCCAATGGTGTAAAGGGGCGCTTGCACGACTTCGTCCGATGGCACTACACCGCCGGTCGCCTGCAGAACCAGGATGGGTTTTCGATAACCGTGGGAAGCTGCCCGGGCTTCGATCTTCTCGACATAGGACTTCATCACCGGACCGATAAAACAGTTGATGGCAGTACCCACCGTGCGTTCATATTCACCGCGTTTGGCGATCAATTCATGGGAACAACTGACAAACACATCCGGCGCGCTGCGCTGGATCATGTCCTTGATCCTCAATTCATGATCCGGGTTGACGATTGACCACAAGAAGGCGATACCAATGGCATCGACCTCTTGCTCCATCAGGGAGCACACTGCCTGTTCGGCTTCAGATTCATTTAGGTCCAGGAAAACAGCGCCCTTCCAGTCAATCCTTTCACTGACTTCAAAGACCAGGTCCCGGGCAACCAGTGGTTCCGGTTTCTGGTGACGCGAGACGTGCAGAAGTTTTTCTATTGGCAACCCGACGGATCTTCCGGCCGAGCGCATGATGGCAAGCGTGTCCCTGTGACCACGGGTGGTGATGAGACCGGTTTTCGCGCCTTTCATCTGCAACAGCGCATTGGTGCCCACGGTGGTGCCCAGGAACAGGTGTTCGGTGTTTTGCATCAGTTCATCCAGACTGATGCCGATCCTGACGGCGCAGGATTCCAGCGCATTGAACAGGCCGGTGGAATAGTCATCGGGTGTGGAGGGCCGCTTGGCAATGGTAATCCGACCGTTGTGGTCAATTACCGCACAGTCGGTAAATGTGCCGCCGGTATCAACGCCGCAATAGTACTTCATCCCATCCTGCCTGACGAAAATCACGTTCCATATGTGTTGAAAATGCAATCATGGCTGTTTATTTTATTATCACACAAAAAATCTTTTAACGGATAAAGTAAATCATTATCGGGTATAAATACTTATATTATTATTAAATACTTGTATTTCACAAGCATATTATTGCTATTTTGCCTAGTATGGATAAAATAGACAGTAATGGCTGTTTTATATTCATATTAACACACTAATTAGTCAAATTAGCCGGGTATTAAAAAGCCAACAGGAGAGATGCATGAAGTTCGGTATTCTGTTTCGTATCCAGGATCCTCCTCACGCGGAGCATATCGGCCGGCGTATGCGGGAAAGTATTCAGGCCGCCCAGGTTGCGGAAGAGGCCGGCTTCGATGGCGTTTTCCTGCCCGAGCACCACATGATGGATGATGGATATCTACCGAACCCGTTTCCGCTGTTGGGTGCGATGGCAGCGGTGACTGAACGTATACACATCGGGACCACCGTCCACCTGTTGCCTTTCTACAACCCGGTGCAGACGGCCGAGGCAGCAGCCGTCGTTGACCGGATATCCAGTGGGCGTCTCAGGCTCGGCGTTGGGCTTGGAAACTTCGCGCCTGAATTCGAACTGATGGGTCTGGATAAAAAGGACCAGGCAGGCCGGTTTTCAGAGGCCATCGAACTGATCAAGCTGGCATGGACGGGTGAGGCCTTCGATTTCCAGGGTCGCTTCTTTACCGCAAAAGGCCGGATTACCCCGGTACCTGCCGGCGCAAAATTATGGATTGGTGCAATGTCCGATGTCGGTGTCCGCAGAGCGGCACAACATGGCTGTCCCTGGCCGACAGACCCGTTGCACAATATTGCCGTACTCAAACACTGGGCCGCCGTGTACCGCGAAGCCGGGCGTGAATTCGGCACCTCCGAAGATTGCTCGGTGGTGCTGCTGCGTGACGGCTGGATCGCCGATTCCCTGGAGCAGGTTGAAAAGGAATGGTGGCCGCTGGTCCGGGCTGACCACTGGATGTACTTTCAGAAGGTGCCGAGGTTCATTACCGGGCTTGAGCCCAGCCTGGCCAATGTGACAGGTGAGCATGATTTTAAATTTGAGCGGCATCGGATCGACCGCTTCGTGGTCGGTCCGGCGGATGAATGCATCCGTTCAATCCGGAAAATGAAAGCAGAACTGGATATGGACTACCTTGTTTTGACCTTCCGTTTTGCACTCGGCCCTGACCATGAACGTCACCTCGAATGCATTCGCCGTTTCGGCGCCGAGGTGATTCCGGCATTCCATCAGGTTTGCTGACTGTTGTCAGAGGTCGGAGTTATGATTTGTTCTTTACATATGAAATTAACGTTGGTTCGTAAATAATATCCTTATGACGCAGAAAAAAAGATACATTTCGACACCCAGAAAAGGCACGGGCAAGCAGGCGCGTAAGAGCCAGGCCACCCAGCGTGTGATTATTGACACGGCCATACGCTGTCTTGCCAGGTACGGATATCACGATACGACCTATATCAGGATTTCCGAGGAATCGGGGATCTCACGTGGCGCCATGCGCCATCACTTCCCATCACGCACGGATATCATGAAAGCGACCATTGAATATCTGCATAAAAAACGGCTTGCTGCTTTCAAAAAAGCGGCTTCCGGTATCCCGGAGGACTCCAGTACCGAGGCGAATATCGAAGCCTTGTGGCAACATGTTAACCACCCGGCGTTCATGGTGTTCATCGACCTGGCACTGGCGGCACGCAAAGACCGGGAACTGGCGGCCATCTTCAGGCCGGCGCAGGAGACCTTCAGAAGGGAATGCTATTACGCCGCTCTCGAACTGTTTCCCGAATGGCTGCGGCACCGTGAACAGTTGCGTTCGGCCATCGATATGGCACTTTACATGATGGAAGGGATGGTGCTGGACGATCTGTCTCCCGAAGGGGATGAAGCCAGGCGTTTGCTTGATTTCCTTGGACATGAACTGGAGGTCTTGCGAAACAGCGAAGTCAATAACTCAAAGCATCACAAGACGGCAGCAGGATGAATGAATCTGCCCATCAGCACATCAAGGGTCAGTCAGGATCCATCATGAGATAACCAGGATAGCCATGGAATCAAGCATCATTGAAGTTACGACCCTCGGCGACCTGCTTTTACTCGGGGCGGAGAAATGGCCCGACCGGGAAGCCCTGGTGTTCCCGGGCCAACGCCTGAGCTATGCCCAACTCGCAGGGCGTGCGCTGAAAATGGCTCGTGCCTTGCAGGGCAAGGGCATCGAACCGGGCGATCATGTCGGCATACTCGCACCTAACCTGGTGGAGGTCGTTGACCTGATCTTTGGAACGGCGCTGGCTGGTGGTGTGGCCGTGTTGATCAATGCGCGTTATAAAACCACGGAATTGGCGTATGTCATAGAGAACGCTGATCTGAAGCTGTTGTTTACCACCAACCGTATTGCTGACTACGTGAACTTTGTCGATTTGCTGTACGCATCCCTGCCGGGTTTACGGGAATCCGCCGAGCCGCTTTTACTTGAACTGGACACGGCCCCATTGCTCCGCAGCGTCATCATGATGGAGGAGTCCGATCAGCCCGGCGTTGTCTCATCGCAGCGCTTCATGGCGTTTGCGGACGAGGTCAGCGAGCAAGCGGTCTGGACCCGGCGCAGCCGGGTCGCGCTTAAACAACCGTGCATGATGATGTATACATCGGGCACCACCGCTAACCCGAAGGGCTGCCGTCTGAGCCACGAAGCTTTGGTGAGAAACGCCAGGGAGATGTCGATTCGTTTCAGCATCAACTGCGACGACAGCCAGTGGAATCCGTTGCCGATGTTTCACATGGGCGCTGTACTGCCGCTGCTCTCCGTCGTCTGGGCGGGTGGCCGGTTCATTACCGACACACATTTTGAGCCCGATGCGGCAATCGATGCGATCAACGCGGAAAAACCCACCATCGTCTTCACCGCCTTCCCGACCATCATGGCGGCGCTCGTCGGCCATCCACGTTTCGATCCGGACAAGATGCGGCAGGTGCGTCTGGTCAACAATGTGGCGCCGCCAAGCCAATTGCTGAAAAACATGGAAATCCTGCCTGATGCTGTGCATGTCAGCGCCTATGGCCTGACCGAGGCCTGCGGTGTTTCCTGCAACGGCAGTGCTGACGAGGACGATGAGACCCGCGCGTATACCTGCGGCAAACCCTACTCGGGTGTGCAATTGCGGGTCGTTGATCCTGAGACCGGCACGGAGATGAAACCGGGTGAACGCGGTGAAGTCGTCATCAGGGGTTTTTCTCTTTTTGAAGGGTATTACAAGTCGCCAGGCAAGACCGCTGAGGCCATTGACGACGATGGCTGGTTGCACACCGGTGACCTGTGCTCATTGGACGTGGAGGGCCGCGTGTCTTACCAGGGCCGGATCAAGGACATGCTCAAGGTCGGCGGGGAGAATGTCGCCGCGGTGGAAATCGAATCCTACATATTTACCCACCCCGCGGTGCAATTGGTCCAGGTCGTAGGTGTGCCCGATGCGAAGATGCTGGAGGTTGCGGCCGCTTTTATAGAGCTGATTCCTGGTAAGAAGTGTAGCGGGCAGGAGATCATCGATTACTGCCACGGAAAGATCGCGTCCTTCAAGATTCCGCGCCACGTACGCTTTGTCACCGAGTGGCCGATGTCGGCCACCAAGATCCAGAAATTCAAATTGCAGGAAGCCTTGACGCGTGAACTTGCCGGGTAAAGCGTTGCCGGCAGGGGGTGTAAATATGATACGGAGCTGGATGGATTTTCTTACTGTTACGCTGTTTGTCGGTGCAATGACGACTTCTGTCATCACCCGTGCTGTCTTTACCGAGGCACAGACTGAAAGCGGCGCGGCTCATTATCCGCAATACTGTGCTGAATGTCATGGTGTGAAACTGCAGGGTTCTGCGCACGGGCCAGAGTTGGCGGGTCCGAATTTTCTTAAGAAATGGGGTAACCGGACAGTCGCGGAATTGTTCGTGCTGATCACGGAAACCATGTCGGCCGGTGTTCCCGATTCTGCGAGAGAGAGTATAAACCTCGACATCATCGCCCACATGTTGAATTCCAATGGTGCTGCGGCCGGGGAGACAGCGCTGCATGCAGGTGCGGAACGACTCATCGGCGCCGCCATCCTGGGTGAGGCCTGGGATGTTGCGCTGGCGGATGTTCCGGAAGCAAAATCCGAACAGTGGGAAGGCGCCGGCAGCATTGCGGACGCTGCCAGGAAAGCATCGGGCTTTGTGAATAAAGAAATCGAAGACTTTTCACCGGTTACGCGGGAAATGCTGGCCAATACCCCCGCGGCAGACTGGTTGAGCTGGCGGCGCACGCTCGATGGTCATGGTTTCAGCCCGTTGGTGCAGATCAACCGTCAGAATGTTGATCAGCTCAGGCTGGCGTGGGTGCTGACCATGCGTGATGGCAGCAACCAGCCCACGCCACTGGTACATGACGGCATCATGTACCTGACTCATCCGCAAAACGTGATCCAGGCACTGGATGCTGCCACCGGTGACCTGATATGGGAGTACAGTAACGAATACGCACCGGGTTCGCAGACCCTCGGTGGCCCAACCCGTGCGATTGCGATTTTCGAAGATAAAATCTTCATGGCGACCTACGACGCGGCAATCGTTGCCATCGACGCCCGCACCGGCAAACAATTATGGAAAACGTTCAAGGCCGACTGGAACAAGGGTTTCACCCACACCAGCGGTCCGATCATCGCCGATGGCGTCGTGGTCAGCGGTATCAACGGCTGTGAGCGCTACAAACCCGAAGGCTGCTTCATTACCGGGCACGATCCGGATACCGGCAGGGAACTGTGGCGCACTTCGACCATCGCGTTGCCGGGGGACCCGAATACTGCCAGCTGGGGTGGTCTGCCGGTCAACCTGCGGGCCGGGAGCGACACCTGGATACCCGGTAGCTATGACCCGGATCTGAAACTGTTTTTCATCGGCACCGCTCAGGCCAAACCGTGGGTGGCGGCCAGTCGTGGCATGTCACCGCTGGATGCGGCGCTGTACACCAACTCCACGCTGGCACTCGACCCGCAGACTGGAAAAATCCGCTGGTATTACCAACATATTCCGGGTGAAACACTGGATATGGAGGTGGGCTTTGAACGTGTGCTGGTTGATCTTGGTCATGACAGGCACGTGGTTACCATCGGTAAGGATGGCATCCTCTGGAAGCTGAACCGGGAAAGCGGGAAGTTTGTCGACTACGTCGAAACGCTTGCACAGAACATATTTGAACCGCTGGACCGGGAAACCGGCCGGATCAAATACCGGCAGGATATCATTGATGCAAAAATCGGCGAACCGGTACAGGCCTGCCCCGGCATATATGGCGGACATAACTGGCAGGCGAGCGCTTATTACCCGGAAAGCCACGCGTTAATTATCCCGCTGCACCAGTTATGTGTCGAAATGGTTGGCCGTGAAGTGCAAATGGCCGAAGGCAAAGGCGGATTCGGTGGTGAATCACGCGTATACCCGATGCCCGGCAGCAACGGCATGCTCGGTAAACTGGTTGCCTACGACCTGGTAACGATGCAAGAGAAGTGGAGCCACGAACAGCGTGCGATGTTTCTGACTTCGGCGTTGACCACCGCCGGCGGACTGGTCTTTATCGGCGACCTGGACCGTTATTTCAAAGCCTTTGACGTGGATACCGGCAAGGAGCTCTGGAAAGTCCGGCTCGGTGCAGGCTTACATGGGTTCCCGATCAGCTATGCAGTTGGCGGCAATCAGTATATTGCGGTGCCGACCGGTCTGGGCGTATTCAAGTTGCTGACCGCCAAGCAGGCACCGGAAATTTACCAGCCCAATGGGGGCAATGCGTTATATGTATTCAAGTTGCCGGATGCAAAGAGTGAAAATGATTAGCCCGGACATTTCACCAAGGATCCGGGATTTGCGCTGTAGCTGGCGAAACAGTTTGGTCGATCGTTTGCAGAATCATAGCGGTAGCTATGGTTCAAGAAGGATCGGCCATTGGACAGGAGTCCCGGTGCCGTGAAGCACATGGATGTGCGAGAACGGCCGAAATGTGAAGCCAGATGCTGTGCAAAACCGGATAGGACAAACTGTAAAGCCAGAGATACCCAAAAACACGCTCACACGCTTGATAATACGACAGATTTATCATTTTACGGACCGCCTTGGTGAAATGTCCGGGTTAGGTAAAACTGAGCCGGTTGGCGGTGCATTCCGGCAACAATGTTTACACATAGCCCATGGTATTTGCCAGGGCGCCGATTCGAAGCAAGAGCAACGATATCCTGGACCACAGGTGTTAACGACATTGCTGAAATATGCGCCTCAGAACCTGGGGATGTTCCCGTGCTGCCTACCGGTTCCGCCTTGCTGGAACCACACGCCAACAAGAATGACGCTGCCACCCAGGACCAGGCTGATCGACATGGACTCACCGTAAACCAGGATTGAAGACAAGCCTGCAAAAACGGGGATGAGCAGGGTCCAGGGTGCGACTTCAGATACCGGGTAATTGCGGTAAAGCTTGAACAACACGGCCTGGCCGAACAAGGCGGAAAATACCACTGCAAACAACAAGGCCAGCCAGTGATGGGTCTGTATCAGGTCCGGATCAGGGTACAACGGCCCGGAAGCAGCCGCCAGCAGGCCAAGTGGCAGCAGCGATACTGCCGAGATCCACGCCAGCATGCGCCATATACCCACTGACGGGGTCTTGCCAATGATGATGGAACCGGCCGAATAAAACAGGACGGCAGCAACCGTTAACCCCAGTGCTGCCATTGACAGGCTGGATGTCGTGGCGCCGGCCAGGAATACGGCGCCCGCGGTCGCAATTGCGATCCCCAGCCACTTTCTCGGCGAAATATGTTCGTGAAAAAAAATCAATGCCAGTATGGCTGATAACGCAGGCATCAGCTGGGTAGCAATGGCCACGGTCGTCAGGCTCTCGGTGATGCCGATAGCCCGGTAGAGCAGGTAGAACGAGCCTGTTCCGATTGAGAGGGCAGCAGCCATCAGCCTCCAGGGGACGCGTTTGAACGGCTTCCACCAGGGCAGCAGTATCGCCAGTGTCAGGACGGATCTCGCGAAGGCCATCTGTTCGGGCGAGAACACCTCCAGCGCCACCCGCATGGCCACGAAGTTGAAGCCCCATACCGCAACGGTACACAGCATCAGTAAAATATGGGCCGCTTGCATGTTTCAGCGGAATCCGCGTTTCCGCATTCCGTCCGGATCGATCACTTCACGGATCAATCGGACCTGTTCACAGGTGGGTGCAAGGGTTTCGGGAATCGGATCCTCCGCCATCAACAATTCGAAGCCGGTCGCATCCTGTACCTGTTCAACCGTCACACCTGGATGCACAGATTTCAGACGCATACGCTTGCTCTGGGGGTGAAAATCCAGCACCGCCAGGTTGGTGATGACCAGTTGCGGTCCACCGCCAAGCCCCAGTTGTGCGCGGCTGTCGCCACCATCGAGGTAGCCGGCACCCGAGATGAAATCAACCTTTTCCACCAGGCTCCTGGGGGTGTGATCGGGATTCCAGTAATACAGGTCTTTATCGATTGAGCACATGTCCGCCAAGCCAGCCGTGCCCGGCAGCCTGACCCTGGGCCGGTGGAAATCTTCGCCGATGACCGAGTTATTGGCATTGCCGTGCTGGTCCAGTTGTGCAGCGCCGACGCAAAATTTCGTTATCCAGCGTCCATTCAAAACAAAGTTCCAGAAATCCGTGTACTGGTCAACGTACATGATGGAATCACGCCATAACGGCGCCTCAAGCGTGGAGGCGGGAATCCGGTCCGGTCTCGGTTCCAGCCCCACCGAACTGGCGATCCACACCAACCCCGGAGCGTGGGTTGCGCGCGCCAGCATCAGGGCTGCAACCGGGATAAACGACGCCATGCCGTTGCAGGCCTGCTCACCATCTTTGAAGCAGTCCGCCAGCGTAGCCACTATCAATTCATCAATGCTGTAGTCCTTGGCGGTGGGACTGTCGCACCATTCGGGGCTCACCGGTCTGCCCCCCGGATTCGAAGCCTGTCGATGGTTGCGGCCCCGCCGGCCAGGTCAAGGTATTGCTGCTGGTTTTCAGGCCCCAACACGTAGCGTTCAAGCAATACCATCGCCATAGCGTCATCCCGGGCAGCCGCCGCCCATTCCAGGTGAAACCGGCTGTCGTAGCTGTACAACGGATAAAAGGATGTCGGGTGTGCTCCAAAGGGTATTTCGACCACCGCATCAACCATGAAGCCGGGCAAAATGGTCTTTTCAGGGTGATGGCGCAGCGTTTCGCTGTCTACGATTTCCTCCGCGCTGACGATGACGCGTTTGGCGGCCTTTGGCATGATGGCGATATCCGGCCACATTGCGGTTGGATCGTACTGGATATTGCCGAAACGGTCGCTACGGTGTGCGTGGATCAGGGCCACGTCCGGAACCAGTGCCCGGCAGGCGACCACCGGCTTGCCGCCAAAAGGATCATCAAGCATCAGCAGGTTTTGCGGGTTTTGGTCGATAAGATCGGTGCCGATAGCGCCACGGCTGGGTAAGAATGGCAGGTTACGGGCACCGGCCCCCAGTCGGGCGTTGAGAAGGGATTCTGATAACTCCTCCACTCTGACCCGGCCCTGTTCGACTGCTTTGCGGTATTGTTGGCACAGACCAAACTGCTCCATCGTTACAGCCGCACCAATCAGACGGTTGATCACGCCCGTCGCCGCCAGCCAATCAACGGCGATACCGCCGACGAGCACCACCAGCCCCAGATCACGTTTTTGCTGACGGATCAGTTCACGCACCAATGCCATAGGGGCCGCCTGGGTGGCCATGTTTTGCAACGCTACGATATCACCATCATTGACCAGCGATATGGCTTCTGACGGTGTTGCGAGTTTTTGCTCCATCAGATTCTGAGTACCGGCAAGCTTGCACCGCAGTCAATCAGCATCATCCTAACCACGGCCGCGAGGGCATAAAACACCTCCGCATAGCTGACCAATAAAATTTGCGGGCTAATGGGTCTATCCCTCCGGGGCACTCATCTCCGCATTCGGAATCGGGTTGAAGTAATGAATCACCACATGGCGTTTCGCGATCTTCCACACACCGTCACGGCGTTCAAAATCATCGCTGTAAGTGGCGCTGATCATTTGCACGATATCGTCGGCGGTGGCGCCCATGCAATCCACGTTGCAGACGCCACGTGCCCGGTCCGGATCGTCAAACTCCAGCCGCAGGTTGGAAGTCAGGTGGTGGGTTTCACGCCAGGCCGGGTACAGCACGTCAAAAACCGCCTCCCGGATGCCCTGGTGATTTCTGAAGGTACCGAACGGGGGTCCGATTTCCCAAATGGCATCGCTGTGCCATATGGAAATAAAGCGATCCCAGTCGTGGTTGTCAAAACCCAGACAGTAATCGGTCACCAGGTCACGTAAGGCGGCCCGGCTTTCCAGTTGGTCTACCCTGGCCAACAGGGCAGCAATTTGTATTTGGCTATCGGTATCGTCGGTCATCGTTCTGTCCTTTCTGGTTCCAACCCGGGTTTTTCAACCGTGTTGGGATGTGGGGGTTCCATGGTCAATTCTGTTTGGCACCCTGTTCGATCCAAAGCCGGATCATCGCGATCTGGTGCTGGTCCAGCGGTGGTTGCTGGATCGGCATCAACAAGCCCGAACCGCCCACCGATTCCCCCGATTCGATCAACTTGATATACAGGTAACTACGGTCCGGCGAACCCGGTTCAACGAGCAATAACGGGCTCTGTGCAGAAGGTTTTCCAACCAAACGGACCCAGGCGTCGGGGTACAGGCCCAGACCGCCCTGTTCGGCGCCGGGCAGGTGGCACATGACACAGTAATTATTCAGGATCGGGAGCACGTCCTTTTCGAAACTGGTCACCTGGGCATGGGCAACGCTGACGGCGCAGATCAGAACAAGCGAAAACAACTGTTTCATATGGTCCGGTCAGGCTTTGTCCCGTGGTTCATGATGTGCGCTGTTGGCTGCAATGAATCCGAAAGCCATGGAAAGACCCAGCGTGTGGCCGGCACCCCAGTACGCCTCTCCGGAAGGGCTGGCAATACAATTGCCGGCCCCATACAGCCCGGGAATAGGTTGATTCCGGGTATCAAGGACACGGGCTTTGGTATCAATGGCCGGTCCGCCACTGGTGTCAAGCGCGCCGGCGGCCAGGATCACCGCATAGTACGGTCCCTCGTCCCTGAGCGGGTGCATGGTGATGCTTGGATGCTTGTTTGGCGGCCAGCCACTGTCCGTCTTCATCGGCGAAAATACCTGGTGCCATTCGCTGTCATACGCGGCCAGGCCGCGTTGGAAATCCCCGTCTTTTCCTGACCGGGCAAATTCATTGAAACGGCCAATCGTGTTCCCCAGGTTCCCCGCAAATGCCGGGGCCAGTGAAAACCCGCCGGTTTGCACAGCAATTTCAGTCAGTCTCTTGTCGATTACCCCAGCCAGATCCTGCAGTGATTTGCCCTTGAGCACATGCGGGGATTTATCGGCATCTGCAGGTATCGGGTACACACCTGCGAAGGCCTCCGCAGTGCGTTGATCGTAGATCATGAACAACAATTGGTTGGGGAATTCTGCCTGTGACACATCATATTCCCCATGGGCCTCGGTGCGGTCATTGTAGTTGCGATTTTCATTGACCACCCGTACACCATGCCGGTTGACCTGGATCATGGAGTCGCCCGGCGGGAAAAATACCCCGGCGGCCAGTTTTGAGCTCTGCAAAGCCTCTTCAAGTACAACCTGGGTTCGCCAGGCGCTGGACATGGACCCCATCCGCGCGCCGGCAGCACCGGCAATATTGATGAAATCCCCGGTTATCCAGGGCATGGCGCATGATCCCCACAGGCGGTTGCGTTGATACATGCTGACAAACTCCGGATTGTGCACGTAACCGCCCGTGGCGAATATCACGGCCTTACGCGCCCGGATTGTGACGGTGGTATCTGCGGACTCGGCTTCCACTCCTTTGACCCGGCCGTCCTGGTCCAGCACAAGCCGTATCGCCCGGTGATTTGTCAGCAGCGGGATAGCGCGTCTTTTTATCGCGTCGCCCAGCTGCATCATCAGTTCCACGCCGCCACCCATGGTACCGTCCTTTTTGAGGGGCCCCAGCGCGCGGCCAGCCGGCACCTTGTTTTCCGGAACATGGTCCAGGTAATCCGTCGCCGGGCGGTCCAGCATGAACATGCGCCATTCGGCAACCTTCAGGTCGCCGTGCTCTCCCAGGCGGTCGACCGCGCGGGTCGCGTTGTCATAAAACGCCTCGAGAAGACCGTATTCACGTTCAGAAAGACCGAGATGTGCATCATTCTGATTGTGGTCTTCGGGATACGAATAGCGGGCCAGGTAATTAAGGCAATCCTTTTTCTTGTCGTCAATACCCCTGGCCTTAAGGGTGAAATTGTTGGGTACCCAGAGTACACCGGCGGATTTTGCCGAGGTGCCGCCGAGGATGGGTGCTTTTTCAATCACCATCACGGCATCGCCGTTTTCATGTGCCGTGACGGCGGCGGTTGCCGCGCCGACGCCACTGCCGACCACCAATATATCCGTTTCGTGGTCCCAGCTGGTTTTTGACCCGGCCTTTGAAGTGCTCAAGGTGATCGCGCCCAGCGACACTGCGCCCGCGCCCGCAAGTACCTGTCTCCGGGTTATGCCCTGTCGTTTATCAGCCATCGTCGAACTCCAGTATTCATAGGTTCAAAGCCCGGGACGCAGAATCAAGGTTAACGCTGTAACTCAATACCTGCTTCTTCCCGGTCCCAGCAATCTGCTGTAATGCCTTCATTCTTCAGCTTGAATTTCTCAACGCGTTCACTGGGCGTTTTTGGCATGCTGTCACGGATTGCGATATAACGTGGAATCGCGAAGTAGGCCATGCGTGGCTCGCACCAGCGGACCAGCTCCTCCTCGCTTGCCTGATAACCGTCTTTGAGTACAACCACGGCCTTGACTTCCTCTTCGCCTAATTCGGAAGGGACGCCAACAACACAAGACTCCAACACCGCCTCGTGTGCGGAGATGACCGACTCCACTTCAAAAGATGAAATGTTCTCGCCACGCCGCCTGATCGCCTGCTTTTTACGGTCGACAAAAAAGAAATAGCCATCCTCGTCCATACGGCCGAGGTCACCGGTATGGATCCAGCCGTTTTTGAACAACTCCAGGGTAGCTTCGGGCTTGTTGTAATAGCCGTCCGTGCCGACAAACATCTTGTTTGAACGGGCAATAAATTCACCCAGGCTGCCTGGTTTGCACTCGTTGTCGTCATCGTCGACGATGCGCACATCCCAGCCGGTGATGGTTTTTCCACAGGCGCCCGCCCGTGGGTCATCGTACGGGCTGACCAGGCAGCAATAGCACTCGGTCATACCGTAAACTTCGAGAATCTTTGTATTGAAACGGTTTTGGAAAGCGTTCCACTCATCCTGAGGTGCGGCGGCACCGACCATCAAGCGGATCGGGTTATCCCCGTCGTTTCCCCGCTCATCCTGTTTCAGCAGGATCGGGATAATGCCGCCGATATAGTTGGCCTCGGTACATTCCCAGCGCCGGCAGTCATCCCACAGACGGCTGGCCGAGAACCGCTCAACGATCACCGCCCTTGCGTCTGCAAGGATCGCCGGGCCAATGGTGATGCCCTGGGCATTGCCGTGGAAAAAAGGCAGACCGGTATACAGCACATCATCTTCGGTATAGCGGGAATACTTGACCGACTCGGCCCAGATGTCGTACCAGTAATGGTGGCTGAACATGACACCCTTGGAGACACCCGTGGTACCGGAGGTGTAGAGAATGGAAGCCAGATCACTGTAATGGACACTGACACCCGGTGATTCCGAACCATGATCTGCGAAATCCGCATAGGTCAGGTGTTCGAAACCGGCCCAACCCGGTATCGGCGATCCGCTATCGGTCTCATCCGTATAGATGATGTGGTTGATCTGCTGCAGGTCCCCGGCCACGCCTTCGAGCCGGTCGAGATACTGCATATCGGCGACCAGGGCGACGCAGTCGGACTGCACCATCTGGTAGGCCAGGCCCTGGCCTTTGAGCGCGACGTTGATCGGTACCTCACAGGCGCCTATCTTGTTCAGGCCAAACCATGTATAGAGGAATTCCGGATTGTTCGGCAGCATGATGGCGACCTTGTCGCCATGCCCGACGCCGAGTGCCAGGAAGCCGTTGGCCGCCTGGTTGATCCGGTCGTTGAGTTCAGCCATGGTGACCGGATCATCCCTGAACTGGAATACGACATGGTTGGGAAACTGCCGCGCCTTGTCCTCTATGATCCTTGGGAGCACGCGGTCATGCTGGGAATATTCCTGCATGTTCCACGAAGCCCACTTCTTCGCGTGACGTTCAAACTTGTCGTCCCAATGCCCCATATCGCTTTACCCCATCGATGACTTCAGGTGTTCCGGAGACATATGCTTGGCGATCAGTTTCTGACTTTCGCCGTACCATACGCCGTCATCGTGCGCATCCAGCATCTTGCCAAGGTCCCAGGTCAGGACTTTTTCGGGGACGACCTCGATGATGCAGCGCAGTGGTGTGTGCACGGCTTCGAAAGCGACCTCGCGCTCTTCGTCCGTGGTCAGTTCAAAGAAATACTTGTCGATAATCTTCCAGTGGATGTCTCGCATCAGCGCATCATCATCGTGAATCACCGCCTGGCCCATGACCATGATGGCCTTCTGGTGGCGTACGTTGGTGCCGTCATTGTGTATGCTGACCGTGATCTTTGGGTTCTCCATCAGGCAGCCCACCTTGTGGCGGAAATTCTTGATGCTGCTCATCATGATGTTGTCATCCTTGATGACGTAAAACATCGGGGTCACTACAGGATAGCCTCTCTTGTTTACATGACCCATGTTGCAATAGGCGCTTTTGTGGTAGAGCAGATCGAACTCGTCTTTCTCCATGGGGTAATCCTGGGCAACTCTGAGCTGCTCAAGCTTGACGGGATCGAACGTTACTTGGGGTTTCTCGGACATTTCATTTTCTCCTGATAGTTACGGGAACCGCATCGTATGCAGTCGTCCCTGATTATCGACCCATTTGCGATTTTTTGGCAACACCCGCCGATCTGGAACCTGTTACTGCTGCCGGGGCTGGGCAGACCAGCCCCGGCCCATCATCGGGCCGGGCCGGGCTTTTATTCAATGACCGATTGGCTGATCCCAGCGGTATCAGTCACCAAAGGTAAAACCCACCTCAAAACCGTAGGTGCGCGGTGCCCTGGGTGCGGCGTAGGACCACAAACCCGCGACATCAAAACCGATCTGGTAACCATCTTCGTTGGTCAGATTGCGGCCGAACAGACTGAAGTACCAATCCCGATAATAATAATTGACTGAGCCATCCACCAGATTTTGAGAGCTATTGTGCAATTCCGGCTTGTTGGCAAAATCCACTTCGTGCTCATCCAGATAACGCCAACCGCCCATTATCATCATGGTGCCTTCACCGACCTGCCATTCATAGGTGCCGCTGACACTGGCGGTGATTTCCGGTGCACGGCGGAAATCCAGGTGGGAGAAGTCCACGATTACGGGATCATCCGAGGTGCCCGTGTTGACCAGGAAGTCATCATACGAGGCGTCCAGGTAACCCAGGCTTGCACGCAGGGTCAGGCCATTTGCCGCCAGCCACATCAGGTCGAGTTCAATGCCCTTGATGGTCGCGTTGGCCGCGTTGACCACACGGGTCACCTGGCCGGTGCCACTGGTCGCCGAGGGCTGCTGGATTTCTTCCTGCTTGTCCTTGTAATCCATGTAGAAAGCCGTCGCATTGAAAATTACCGTGCGTCCCGCCCACTCGGAGCGGTAGCCAAATTCGAAGTTATCGACAGTTTCGGGATCGTAGGGTGTGGTGGCCGTTTCGGGGCTGTCCACGCGTCCGTTGAAACCACCCGCCCTGTAACCGACGGAGTACAGGCCATAGACCATGGCGTCATCATTGAGATCATATTTCAGCGCGACCTTGGGGGTAAATTTGCTCCAGTCTTCCTTTGCGGCCCCGATATTGACACCCGACTGGTCGGTGGTTTTCTTGTCCTTGGTATAGCGGCCACCCAGGTTCAGGGTCCAACTGCTGCCGAAACGGTAATCGCCCTCAAGAAATACGGCGGTTGACTTGTTGGTCTGCTTGGTTGTCTGGGGCAGATCGAGCACCAGGCCGGGAACGACAAAGCCGATGTAGCTGCGCAGGCGGATTTCATAGTCGGAATCCCATGAATAGACGCCCAGGGTGTAATTCAATGCGTCCCCCGCGTCGTAGGTCAGGCGCAATTCGTGCGTCGTCTGTTCGTACTCGGCGGGACGGTCGGTGTGGAACAGGACTTCCGGAACCCCATCCCAGTCGGTGACGACCTTTTCTTCGGTTTCCCACTGGCCACCGATGTAATCGACACGGTAGTCGTCATTGATGTCCCAGCGGACCTCCAGTTGCAGGGTGTCCGCGTCGTAGGTGGCGTCGTATGGCCCATGAGGTTCATCATATCCCGGTGGATCAAAAGGTGAGCCGGGGAACGGGTTGAGCGCGTCGCTGCCGTAGGCGGTCAGCACTTTATAGCGATCCCCCGATACCGGTGTGTTGGTATCCGGTGAGCACCATCCCCAACCTTCGCAAAACAATTGTCCGGGTTGGCCAACGTTG
>Ga0255052_10000257_pt1 | contig 41579 bp, 33 predicted proteins | sample JV7_2_21_MG_FD_188632 | JGI IMG/M metagenome (GOLD analysis project Ga0255052, IMG submission 188632) | Seawater microbial communities from Jervis Inlet, British Columbia, Canada - JV7_2_21 | ecosystem: Environmental > Aquatic > Marine > Inlet | place: Canada: British Columbia | collected...
CTCGACGCCAACACCGGCGAGCACTACTGGACCTATGACGCCTTTGCAGCAGTCTGGGGCTCGGCCTTCGTCGCTGACGGCAAGGTCTACCTGGGCGACGAGGATGGGGACATCGCCGTCCTCAAGACGGGCAAGGAACTCGAGGTCCTGAACGAGATCAACATGGGTAGCGCCGTCTACACGACGCCGATCGCCCACGACGGGGTCCTCTACGTTGCCACCCGTAATGCTCTGTTCGCCATTGCAGAAGGTGCCCAGCTGGCCGCTGATGCACCGACCGCTCCCTGAGACGCCATGAGCAGCCCCACCTCCGAGCCCAGCGCGCAGTCCCCGGACACGGTGGATCTCGCCTCTCGCGTCCAGGAGGGCCGAGAAAGGCTCGATGCACATGTCCGCGAGATGGTGCAGTGGCACTTCAGCCCCGAAACCGGCTGCCCGTTCTGGCTGGAATTCGCCAGCAAACTGGATTTCGACCCGCGGGAGAAGATCGATAGCTATACTGATCTGAGGCTCCTGGGGCATTTCCAGGACGAGTGGCTGCGCGGGGGGCCTGTTCGACGTTGGCTACCCAAGGGTCTGGAAGGACAGCCGATCTACGTTTTCGAGACCGGTGGTTCGACCGGTCTGCCCAAGAGCCGGATCAGTCTCAGGGACTTCCAGATCGACTACGAGCTCTTCAGCAAAACCCTCTCCGACGACAGCTTCCCACCGGGAGCCGACTGGCTCATGTTGGGTCCCACCGGACCCCGCCGGCTGCGATTGGCCATCGAGCACCTGGCTCAGCACCGTGGCGGGATCGCGTTTCATATCGATCTCGATCCGCGGTGGGTCAACCGCCTCGTGCGACTCGACCGTCATCAGGACCTGCAGGCCTACAAGGAGCACGTCACCGACCAGGGCCTGAAAATCCTCCGAGCGCACGACAATGTCCGCTGCGTGTTCACGACACCCAAGCTTCTGGAATCGCTGTGCGAAAAGATCTCGCTTCCCAAGATGGGGATCACCGGAATCTTCTGTGGCGGCACCGAGATGAATGCCCAGTTTCATCGATTTGCCCGCGAAGAGCTGGTCCCCGGGGTCGATTTCATCCCCACCTATGGCAACACCTTGATGGGTCTGGCCTGCTGCAAACCGTTCGACCCGGCAGACAACTATGCCATCACGTACTACCCACCCCATCCCAGGGCGGTTTTTGATCTCGTCGATCCGGACCGAACGGAGCAGACTGTCGGTCACGGTGAGACCGGCCGGGTCATGTTGACCACGCTCACCAAGGAGTTCTTCATGCCCCGGTTTCTCGAGCGTGACGAGGGCGAGCGAGCCGCTCCGATAGCCCCTTACCCTTGGGATGGCGTCAGCAATCTGCGATTGTTCTCCCGTTTCGAGGAGTCGGTCGTCGTCGGGGTGTACTGATGATCCACATCCCACTACTACGATCCGGCGAGACCTACACGAGTCTGGCCAGGAACCAGTTGCAGGATGTCCGTACCGGGGAACCGGTGGCGCAGATGAGCCTGGCAAACCCTGGACTGATCGCCCGCGAGCTTGACCGGGCATCCGAGAATCAGCAGGCATTGAGCTCCCTGAGCAGTTCTGAGCTGATCGCTATCTGCCGCCAGGCCGCCGAGCTCTTCCTGGAATCCGAGCTCCCCGTTGGCGAGCATCAGCAGTCACCGCACGACTACCTGAGCCAGCTGTCTGCAACGACCGGCATGCCCATATCTCTGGGGCGAGCCAACATGGGAAAGATCCACTTCGTTCTAGCGCAGATGGAGACGGTGCTTGGCGGCCTGACCCGCGGCCTCGATGCCGGAATATTGGATGCCGGCTGGGGGCTGGAGGCCGAGCGCCGTGTTTCGTTTCGCCGCGAGACCGATGCCCTCGGCGTGGTGCTGCCGAGCAACTCACCCGGCGTTCACTCTCTTTGGATCCCGGCCGTGGCCCTGAAAATACCCCTGGTCCTCAAGCCGGGCAGCCTGGAGCCCTGGACACCTTTCAGAATCGCGCAGGCCCTCCTGGAGGCGGGCTGTCCACCCCAGGCACTGGGCTTCTACCCCACCGATTACTCGGGCGCGGCCGAGATCCTCCTGCGCTGCGGTCGCTCCATGATGTTTGGAGATCGTGCCACTGTCGAGCCCTGGCTCGCCGACTCTCGGGTCCAAATCCACGGACCCGGCTGGAGCAAGGTGGTGATCGGAGCCGATCGCGCCGCGGAGTGGACCCAATACCTCGACCTCATGGTCGAGTCGGTTACCGCCAACTGTGGCCGGTCCTGTGTCAATGCCTCCGGGGTGTGGACTGCCAGCAACGGCCGCGAGATCGCCCAGGCGCTGGCGGTGAGGCTGGCAGCCATCGAGGCCCGTCCACTCGCCGACCCTGCTGCCCAGCTCGCGGCGTTTCCCAACGCCGCCGCGGCTCGGCGTCTTTCGGGCTATATCGACGCCCAGCTGGCGATTCCGGGTGCCACCGATCTGACGGCTGAGCTGCGCTCTACGCCCAGGGTTGTGGAGACTGATGGCTGCGCGTTTCTGCTGCCGACTGTCATCCATTGCGAGGACCCGGAGCATCCCCTCGCCGCCGCCGAGTACCTCTTCCCCTTTGTCACCGTCGTCGAAATACCCGCAGCCGATCTGGTCAAACGCCTCGGTTCGACGCTCGTGGTCACAGCCCTCACAGACGACCGCGCGCTGCAGCAAGAGCTGATGACCGCTGCCAACGTCGAACGACTCAATCTCGGCCCTGTTGCCACCTGCTCTGTAGCGTGGGATCAGCCCCATGAAGGCAATCTCTTCCAGCATCTCTACCGGCAGCGAGCCCTACAGGCACCTGCCCTGGAAGCCGTAGCGGGAGGAGCTCCTTGAGCGAGGCAGTCGGAAATCGCCGCCCAGACCCCAGCTCTCTTACCGGTACAGCTGCCCGCTGGGAAGCGGAGATCGGGCCGATTCGGATTTTGTTCGGCGGAGGCAGGAAAGGAGAAGCAGCAAACCTCGTCGGCGAGCTCGGCTGTTGTCGGGTCCTGCTGGTAAGCGACCCGGGGATTCGCGCCGCCGGACACCTGAAAGAGCTCCAATCGGCTCTGAACCAGGCAGACCTGGAGTTCGTAACAATCGACGATGTGGACGAGAACCCTACGTCCGAGCAGGTCGAGGAGGGGACCGTCATCGCTGCAGCCCACAAACCTGACTGCATCGTCGCTCTGGGCGGTGGCAGCGCCATGGATTGCGCCAAGGGCATCAACTTCTTGCTCACCAATGGTGGCAAGATGGCCGATTACTGGGGCTTTGGGCGAGCCTCGGAGCCTCTATTGCCGGCAATTGGCATTCCCACAACAGCGGGAACCGGCAGCGAGGCCCAGTCCTTCGCGTTGATCTCGGATTCGGCCAGTCAACGGAAGATGGCGTGCGGCGATCCCAAGGCCAGGTTTCGTGCCGTGATCCTCGATCCGTCGCTGCTGGCATCGGCACCGCCCAAGGTCGCCGCTGCGTCGGGTCTGGATGCGGTCAGCCACGCTGTCGAGAGCTTTGTAACGACACAACGGAATCCTGTTTCGCGGATGTTGGCCCTACAGGCCTGGCAGTTGCTCGAACAGCGTCTCGAGGAGAGTCTTGCTGATGAAGTCTCTCTCCAGATTCGCGGGCAGGTACTCCTGGCAGCCCACTTGGCGGGCGCGGCGATCGAGCAATCCATGCTTGGCGCCGCTCACGCCTGTGCCAATCCGTTGACAGCCGCGTTCGGCATCACCCACGGCCAGGCAGTCGCCCTGATGCTTCCCCACGTGGTTCGCTTCAATGCCGAGGTCGCCGAGAAGGACTATCAGGACCTGGCAAGCGTGGCGGGATTGGAATCATCTACTGGAGGTGGCAACGCTGTTGCCTCGCGGATCGAGGAGATGAGCCGACGGGCGGACCTACCCTCCCGACTGCAACAGCTTGGTGTATCCGGAGCCGAGTTGCCTGTTCTGGCCGAAGCGGCCTCCTTGGAATGGACGGCGAGATTCAATCCCAGGCCGGTCAGTCAATCGGAGCTGCAATCTCTTTATGAATCTGCTTTCTGATCTCTGTCTTCGGTCGTCGATGGTCTCCAGTCCTATTCCAGCCCTGGTGTACGTGCGAGCTCTCTGCGGCCTGGCCTGGCTCGCGGTGGGGGTCCTATCTCCCCTGCGAGCCGACGAGCCAGAGTCGACGTGGGACAGCTTTCGTGGCGATCCGCAGTTGACCGGGACAGCAGTCGGCACCCTGCCCGACGCTCTGCAGGCGGTGTGGACGTGGGTGGACGAAGACGGGTTCGAGGCGACAGCTGCCATTGCCCAGAATCGCGTGCTGGTTGGATCCATAGGTGGACGGTTTCGCGCACTCGACCTGGAGCGGGGAGCAGAGGTCTGGCTCTTCGAATCGGAGGCGGAGATCAAGTCTTCCGCACTGGTTGCAGACACCAGTGTCTTCTTTGGCGACGAAGCCGGAATCCTCTATGCCCTCGATCTGGCAAACGGCACCGAACATTGGCGCTTTCGAGCTGAGGCCGCAATCACCTCGTCGCCCAACCGAGCCGGACCGTGCCTTTTGTTCGGCTCCTACGACAATTTCCTCTACTGTCTCGACCCGGTGAGCGGTACCGAACGCTGGAGACTCGAGACCGAAGGCTATGTCAACGCCACTCCGGCAATCTGGGAGGGTCACGCGGTCTCAGCAGGGTGTGACGGCCTCTTGCGAATTGTGAATCTCGAAGACGGAGTCGAAACCAGAAGCGTCGAGTTGGGAGGCTACGTCGGCGCCAGCGCCGCCATCGTTGGGCAGCATGCGTTTGTCGGGAACTTCGAGAGCCAGGTCCTGGGTTTGGACCTGCAATCGGGTATGGTTGCTTGGATCTACGACCCGCCAGAGCAGGATTTCCCTTTTTACTCGTCCGCAGCTGCAAACAGTGACATTGTGATCATCGGCGGCCGAGACAAGAGGGTGCACGCCCTCGCTCCCGGCTCTGGTGAGCCCCTTTGGACCTTTGCCGCCGACCACCGGATCGACGCTTCGCCGGTCATTGTCGACAATCGAGCCTTCGTTGCGACACAGGGAGGCGAGATACTGGCCCTAAACCTCGACAGTGGATCTCCCGTATGGAGATTCGAGACCGGTGAAGCCATGACGGCCTCGCCGGCCGTTGCTGCTGGACACCTGATTATCGGTTCAGTAGAAGGTACACTCTTCGCTTTCGGAGCCGCAAGAGAGACCGACGCACCATGACCCAACCCGAACCTGCCACTCAACGCCTCGACACCAAAGACACCGCTGTCGGGAGCGTATTCGTCTCCAACTATCCTCCCTACTCCGCCTGGGAGAGGGATCGGGCCGATCTGGCCGAGCAAGCTCTTGATAGCGCCGCTGCCACCGATACCGATCTCGGGCTCTACCTGCATATTCCGTTTTGTCGCAAGCGCTGCAAGTTCTGCTATTTCCGCGTCTACACCGACAAGAACGCCAACGAGATCGGCACCTACCTCGATGCCCTGGCAGCGGAGATGGAGAAACTTTCCACCCGGCCGGCCATCGCCGGGCGACGACCCAGGTTTGTCTACTTCGGCGGTGGAACCCCCTCCTATATCGGGGTCGACCAACTCCACAGTCTGGTGAAGCGTTTGCAGGCGGCCATCCCCTGGTCGGATACCGAGGAGATCACCTTCGAGTGCGAGCCCGGCACCCTATCTCGGCGCAAGCTCGAGGCCATCCGTGAGATCGGAGTGACCCGTTTGAGTTTGGGGATAGAGAATTTCAACGATGAAATCCTGCAGGAAAACGGCCGCGCCCACGTCTCGACCGAGATCTACCGCTGCCTGCCCTGGATCGTCGATCTCGACTTCGATCAGCTGAATATCGATCTCATCGCCGGCATGGTCGGCGAGACCTGGAAGACCTGGCAGGAGACGGTCGCCAAGACCCTGGAGATCGATCCAGACAGCGTCACCATCTACCAGATGGAGCTGCCGTTCAATACGCGCTACTCGAGTACCATCCTGGACGGCTCCTTCGACCGGCCTCTGGCCGACTGGCACACCAAGCGAGTCTGGCATGATTACGCCATCCAGGAGCTGTCCAAAGCTGGCTACGAGGTGTCCAGCGCCTACACCATGGTCAAGAATCGTCAGACCTCTCGCTTTGTCTATCGCGACTCGGTTTGGCACGGCTGTGATCTGCTCGGCACCGGCGTCGCCTCGTTCTCACACATCAACAACGTGCACTTTCAAAACGTCGATGGCTGGGGTGAGTACCTGGCCCTGCTGGGTCAAGACCGACTTCCTATCGGACGGGCCTACGTCACCGAGAATCGAGAGCAATGGATCCGCGAGTTCATCCTGCAGCTGAAGCTGGGAGAGGTAAACGCCGACTACTTTCTGACCAAGTTCGACGTGGACCCCGTCCAGGAGTTCGCTCGGCCGCTCCAGCAGCTCGAGAGCCAGGGCTGGCTGGCGGTTTCCGATCGGCTTGTTCGATTGACCCGCAAAGGGCTGCTGCGGGTCGACAGTCTGCTGCCGGAGTTCTACGATTCGCCGCATCGTGGCGCCCGTTACAGTTAGTCGCCCCTTTCTGCCCATCACCCTTCTGCAAGAACACGGACCCCAGTATGGATCGGCATCGATCAATCCACCTCTTGCCCAGAGCCTGTCGGACAGGCTTGCTCCTGCTGGCCCTGTCGGGCATCGGCATGCCGTCATTTGCGCAAGAGGCAGAGTCCTCCGGTCCCGAGCTCGAGACCCCCGTCGCCACCGAGAGGGACGTAGTCCTGGTGGAGGCACGGCTGCCCTTTGTGCCCACTTCCAACACCATCGCCACCAAGCTGCCCATGGAGCTCGATTGGACGCCAGCCAACGTCGGCGTCGCCAGCGGTCCCCTCATCGAGGAACAGAACGGCCTGATCCTGGGTGATGTCTTGTCGAATATCAGCAGCGTCAATGTCCAGACCGGTCAAGGGATCTTCGACTTCTTCGTGGTCAGGGGTTTCGACTCTCTCAGCAGCGCTCTGGTGTTGACCGACGGTGCGCCCGAACCCGAGGCTTCCTACTATCAGATGTACAACACCGAGCGCGTGGAGATGTTCAAAGGGCCGGCCGGGTTCCTCTACGGGCCCAATCCGTTGGCCGGTGCGGTGAATATCGTCCGTAAGCAACCGACGGTATCGGAATTTGCCACTCTTTCCCTCCAAGGAGGTAGCTTTTCGACCTTTCAGGGTGCGCTCGACCTCAACCAGGCGTCCGACGATGGGACTCGTTCGTTTCGTCTCAACGGGCTCTACCGCCAGACCGATGGCTATCGGGATGGTCGCGAGGGCAAAGTGACGGGAATCAACCCCTCCTTTACCTGGCGTCCGCGACCAGAGACCACGCTCAATATCAATTTCGAGCTCCTTGCTCTCGACCACACCCCCGATGCTGGGCTGCCGCTGATCAACGGTCAATTGCCGGATGTCCCCAGGGAACGGTCGTATGCGTCTCCTTTCGACCGCTCGGAGCAGCGGGTCGGCCGTTTTCAGATCGATTTCGAGCATCGCTTGACGACCCGCTTGCAGCTGCGAAACAAGACCTACTACCGTGGGCTCGACTGGCAGACGGACGGCACGCTTCTAGGGTTTGTCATCCCCACTCCCGAGCTCAGCCTGGCGGTCACTCGCACCCTGGTGCTGCTGGATGACCGACAGGATTTCATCGGTAACCAGTTCGAGCTGGTTTGGTCGGTGGAGACTGGACCGCTGACCCATCGACTGGTCACCGGTTTGGAGCTGGCCAGATATGACGATCGCTATACGCTGGACGTCGCTCTTCTACCTGCAATCGACCTCTTCGATCCGGTGGAATCCGTCCCGGAGCTACCGCCCTCCCTCCCCGGGCTATCGGCGGCAGGCGATGCCAGTAGCCGGGTCCTCGCTCCCTATCTCATCGATGAGATCAAGGTCACCTCACGGCTGCGCTTCCTCGTGGGTGCCCGGTACGACGACATCGACTTCGCAGACGAGGTCTCCCGGACGTCGAGAGGAGACGGTCAGCTCAGTCCGCTCCTGGGCACGGTCTACCAGCCGACTCAGAACCTCCACCTCTACGCCAATCTGGCCCGATCTTTCGCTCCACCGTCACCGAGAGTCACCGGGGATCGCCAGCCGGAGGAGAGCCAACAGATCGAGGTCGGCGCTCGTCAGATGTTGATGGACGGCAGAATGCGTCTGACCGCGGCCGTCTACCAGATCGAACGCGAGAACATCGCCATACCCGACGACAACGGTTTCACTCAACAGGTCGGCGACCAGAAATCACAGGGGATCGAGCTCGAGATGGCCATGGAACTGGCCGGAGGCTTTCACGGTCTGCTGGCCTACGGCTATACCGACTCAGAGCTCACCCGCTTCTCCGAGAGCGTCCTGGTACCGAGCTTTCCCCCATCGTTCATCACGGTGGATCGATCGGGTAACAAGTCTGCCTTCGCGCCAGATCACCTCGCTCGTCTCTGGCTGAGCAAGATCCTCGGTCACGGCCTGACGCTGGGGGGCGGCCTCCGGTACGTCGGCGAGCAGTTCATCGCCGAAGACAACGCCACCCAGATCGATGACTATCTGCTTCTCGATCTGGCGGCGATCTACAGCTTTCGTCAGTGGCGGTTGTCCCTCCACCTGCAGAATGTCACCGACGAGGAGTACGAGACCCGGGGTTTTGGCACCAGCTCGGTGATTCCCGGCCAACCCTTCTCCGCCCTTCTGGGCATCGACTACAGGTTCTGAGTCGCAAGATGGATCGAGAACCGTACGACGTGGTGGTGATGGGTGGAGGGCCTGCCGGAGCTACGACCGCAGCCCTGGTCGCTCGGCAGGGCTATCGGACCCTGATTCTGGAGCGCGCAGCCGAGCCGGGTTTCAAGGTTGGCGAGTCCTTGATGCCGGCGACCTATTTTCCCCTCGAGCGCCTCGGTCTGCTGGACGAGATGCGTCAGAGCGCCTTTCCTGTCAAGGGCAGCGTGCAGTTCTTTGCCGCGGATGGCAGCGGCGCCACGCCCTTCTATTTCGAAGCTCATGATCCCCACGAGAGCTCCAATACCTGGCAGGTTCTGCGCCGCGATTTCGACGACATGGTGTTGCGGCGCGCAGCTACCGATGGAGCGGAGGTTCAGAGGGGAGTGAGTGTCCAGGAGGTGCTCTTCGACGGCGACAAAACCAGCGGCGTCCGGGTCCGAGCGCAGGATGGCTCGCTCGGCGAGGTTGCCTGCCGGGTGGTCGTGGATGCCACCGGCCAGCGAGCCCTCCTCGCGCGTCAGCTCGAGCTCTTGGAGCCGGAGCCCAGCCTCCAGCACGCCTCTTTCTTCACTCACTTTTCCGGCGCCAAGAGGGATACCGGGAGAGACGCCGGCGCCACCCTCATTCTGCACACCCGGGAACGGCAGAGCTGGTTCTGGTTTATTCCTCTACTCGGGGATCGAGTGAGTGTGGGCGTGGTCGGCAGCATCGACGATCTGATCCGCAACCGCCAGGGCGAACCGCAGACTGTCTTCGACGAGGAGCTCGCCCAATGCCCTGCTCTCGGCGCGCGACTGGAGGGAGCCAGACAGCTGTTGCCGATAAAAGTCATCCGGGATTACTCGTACAACGTCGAGCGGCTGGCGGGGAGCGGTTGGGTGGCAGTCGGCGATGCCGCGGGATTCATCGACCCCATCTACTCCACCGGAGTCTATCTGGCCCTCAAGTCGGGAGAGATGGCGGCCGATGCCATCTGTGCCGGGCTCGCCATTGACGACACCTCTGCTAACAGTCTGGGCGCCTTCGAGCCAGAGCTCCGGCGAGGGATGCATGCCATGAGCCAGCTGGTCTACGCCTTCTACAGTCCGAGCTTCAGCTTTGGCAGATTCCTCAAGGCCCATCCCGACTGCCGTGGAGAGTTGATCGACTTGCTGATGGGCAACGTCTTTCGAAGACCTGTGGATCGGTTGCTGGCCGCGCTGGATGAGGAGTTGTCTGCTTGAAGACGATAGTGGTTTCGGCCGTTCTCTTGGCGCTCTACCTATTGCATTTCGATTTCTGGCTGTGGCAGCGACCTGAGCTGATTCTCGGTCTACCCGTGGGACTCCTCTACCATGTTGTCTACTGCGTCGGCATCTCGGTAATCCTGGCCCTTCTCCTCTACACGGCGTGGCAACGAGATCTGACGGCTGAATAGCAGCTCCCCAGTCACCTCATGACACTGGCGATTCTTGGCTTGTACCTGATGTTGGTGCTAGCGGTAGGCCTGTATGGTCACCGACTTTTCCGGGGCACGGGAGAGGACTTCTTTCTCGCCAGCCGGACGATCGGACCCTTCATCCTGTTGATGACCCTCTTTGGCACCCACATGACCGCCTTCAGTCTCCTCGGTGCTTCCGGCGCGGCCTACCACCGCGGTATCGGGGTATTCAGCCTCATGGCATCGAGCTCGGCCCTGATCGCACCGATCGTGTTCTTCTTTGTCGGCACCCGGCTTTGGCGGATTGGCAAGCGGCACGGTCTGTTGACCCAGGTTCAGTTCTTTCGCGAGCGCTGGGACTCGAACGGTCTGGCCCTGTTCCTCTTCTTCATGCTGGTCACTCTGCTCATCCCCTACCTGCTGATCGGGGTCATGGGAGGCGGCATCACGTTTGAAGAGATCACCCGCGGACAGGTGCCGCGTTGGCTCGGCAGCCTGCTGATCTGTACCGTGGTTTCCGTCTATGTCACGGCTGGCGGCGTCCGTTCCACGGCCTGGGCCAACACTTTCCAGACCCTCGTTTTCATGGGATTGGGAGCGGTCACCTTCATCGTCATCGTTCGCCAGTTAGGGGGTCTGAGGACGGCACTGGAGAGTGTCGATCCGACGCTTCTGATGCACGGAGAGAGAATCCCGGCATCCATGCTCGTCAGCTACACCCTCATCCCTCTTTCGGTAGGGATGTTTCCCCACATCTTCATGCACTGGCTGACGGCCCGAAACGTGAGCACCTTTCGGCTGCCGGTGATCGCCTACCCGCTCTGCATTGCAATCGTCTGGCTTCCCAGCGTCTTGCTGGGAGTACTGGGGACCTCCGAGGTCCCTGGCCTAACGGGACCTGCGGCCAACTCGATCCTGCTTCAGATGATCTCGCTGCGGGCCCCCGAGGTTCTGGTGGGGCTGCTGGGAGCCGGTGTCTTCGCGGCAGTCATGTCATCTCTCGACTCTCAAGTCCTGTCGCTGAGCACTCTCTTCACCCAGGACATCGTCGGCCGATTCCGACTCGGAAGTCGGATGAGCGAAGCTCAGCAGGTACGCCTCGGCCGGCTGTTCGTGGTGCTGCTCCTCGCGGCAACCTATCTTCTTTCCCTGGTCTCCAACCGCAGTATCTTCCGGCTGGGAGTCTGGTCATTCACCGGCTTCGCCGCCTTGTTTCCGCTGGTCATCGCAGCCATCTACTGGCGTCGCAGCACCCGGTACGGAGCCTGGTCTGCAGCCGTGACCGTGGCGGTCCTTTGGCTGTACTATTTTCTGCAGGGCTGGCAGACACCCGACTACACAGTGGGTGGCTCGGGTTTGATGCCGGTGGCGATCCTTCTCCTGACTTCGAGCGCTGCCATGGTTGTTGGGTCGTTGCTGGGACCGCCACCAGACCCCGAGCTGGTAGACCGGTTCTTCCCTGCACGATCGAAATCGTCATGAGAGTCGCCTATATCGCCGCCGGGGCCGCAGGGATGTACTGCGGCAGCTGCCTGCACGACAACACCCTGGCGACCGCCCTGATGGCCCGGGATCACGAGGTGGCGCTGATTCCCACCTACACCCCCCTGCGAACAGACGAGCAGGATGCCACCAACGAGCCCATCTTCTACGGCGCGATCAACGTCTACCTGCAGCAGAAGGCCGGACTCTTCCGGCACTCACCTGCCCTACTCGATCGGCTATTCGACCGGCCTTCCCTGCTGCGGTGGGTCTCGCGGTTTGCGGCGTCCACCGACGCCCGTGATCTGGGATCACTTACGCTCTCGATCCTGCAGGCCGAAGAGGGTCGGCAACGCAAGGAGCTCGATCGCCTGCTGGAGTTCCTGAGCTCCTATCAGCCCGATCTCGTGCAGCTGACCAATGCCATGTTTCTCGGCATCGGCGCCTCGATTCGTAGCCACCTGGGAGTGCCGGTAGTGAGCGGCCTCACCGGCGAGGATCTCTTCCTCGACGAGCTCCCATCCCCCTTCCGAACCCAGGTCGAAAACGAGATGCGCCGACGAGCCCAGGAGATCGACGGTTTCATCGCCACCAGTCACTACTATGCAGATGTGATGCAGGACTTTCTGCGTGTCGATTCGCAGCAGATGCACGTGGTGCCCCTTGGCATCAGTCGCGAGGGGTTTCAACCCCAGAGCCCAAGCGCATCGACCGAGGGCTCATCGATCACTATCGGCTATCTGGCTCGGATCTGTCCCGAGAAGGGACTGCACCATCTGGTGGAGGCCTTTGCCAAGTTGCGACAGGATCCCGACGGCGACCGCATCCGTCTGCAGGTGGCCGGCTACCTGGGAGCCCGGGACCAGGAATATCTCGAGGAGCAACAGGCTCGGCTCCGCCATTGGGGTTTGGATGGCGCCGTGGATTTCTTGGGAGAAGTCGACCGCCACCAGAAACTCGAATTCCTCCATGGCATCGACCTGCTATCGGTTCCTACCACCTACAAGGAGCCCAAGGGCCTCTTCGTTCTCGAGGGTTGGGCCGCGGGTGTACCTGCCGTCTTGCCCCGACACGGTGCGTTCCCTGAGCTCATCGAGTCCACCGGCGGTGGGCTTCTGGTCGAGCCCGACTCCCCTGCGGACCTGGCCCGCGGTCTGCGATCGCTCATCGATGATCGGCATCGTCGGGATGAATGTGGGCGCCGAGGCAGGGAGGCCGTGGAGTCCGACTTCAACGCCGAGTCGATGGCCCGGCGAACCGAGTCGGTCTATCGAGATATCGTGAACCAGGCCGCTGAGACCGAACCGAGAGGAGCCCTGGCATGACCGAATCGCCCCACTTTCCCCTCCACGAGCTCCGCACTCACCGCAAGGTCGAGTTTGCCGATACCGACATGGGTGGCATCGTCCATTTCTCGCGTTTCTTTGTTTTCATGGAAACGGCCGAGCACGAGTTCCTCCGGGCCCTCGGCGCCGAGGTTCACATGGTTCTCGACGAGATGCAGATCGGTTGGCCGCGGGTAGAGGCAGGCTGCCAGTACTTGAGTCCGGCTCGTCTAGGAGATGAGCTGGAGATTCACGTCCGCGTGGCACGCAAGGGCGAGAAGTCCATGACCTATGGATTTACCTTCTCCTGCAAACACAACATCGTCGCCCGTGGACGGATGTCGTCGGTCTGCTGCGTCATGAATGACGGCGATGGACTCAGAGCTATCACCATCCCCTCCCAGATCGCCGATCGGATCGGCGAACCGCCGGTAACAACCTGATCATGACGATCACCGAGCCCACCACCATGATCACCGACTATGGGGTGGCCGGCCTGGGCGTCTACTTCTGGTGGCGACTGCTCGTCGATTCTCGACAACGCCAGGTGCGCGTCGGCCGCTGGTGGAGCGGGGCTTTCCTGGCAACCGCGATCGGAGCGCTGGCTGGCGGGACCTCCCACGGATTCACGACCTATCTGGGAGAGACCGGGTGGCTGATCCTCTGGAAGACAACCGTCTACGCCCTGGCTCTGGCCAGCTTCTGCCTGCTGGTGGCGGCCCTGATCGCGACCTTCCGGGGCCGGACACTCACGATCCTTGTCACCCTCGCCGGCAGCAAATTCGGACTCTATGCCCTGTTCATGATGCAGGAGAACGACTTCGATTACGTCATCTACGACTACGGATCCACCATGGTGATCGTGCTCTTGCTGAATACCTGGACCTGGCTCAGACAAAGGACCGCAGCAGCTCAGTGGATCATAGGAGGCATTCTGGTCTCGTTCGTTGCCTCACAGATCCAGATGAGCGGCTTTACCCTTCATCGTCACTTCAACCACAACGACCTCTTCCACGTCGTCCAGATGTTGGGATTGGCTCTCCTCTATCGAGGAGGACTTCTGCTGGAAGACGCTGGCTAGCTACCAGCGCTGGTAGGCGGGATGCCCCGGGCCAACAGCGACGAAGTTCCCGACGCAGCTTGCCGTGACTTCCTTGCCGGAGGACAACTCGGCCTCGACCTTGACTCGTGCTCCCTCCGACTCGATGGCTCGCGCCACGATCTGCACCGGCTGACGGGAAGGGGTCGGTCGTCGCATCTTGACGTGAAAGTCCGCAGTGACACAGGTTGGCGCCTTGTCCAGGCCATCCCGGCACATCAAATGCCAGACAGCGGTCCAGTTGCTGTGGCAGTCCAACAGCGTACCGATGATGCCGCCGTTGAGCACTCCGTCAAAGGCCTGGTGATGGAGTGCGGGGGTCCACTCCATCCCCACCTCACCGAGCGGGTCCTCAGTAGTGGCGAAGCTACGGATCTGGAGACCGCGCTTGTTCGCCTGCCCGCAGCCAAAGCAGATGTTTTGCGGTGCGTACCTTTCCTGCAGGCTGAGGCCGTCGTCGAACATACTCTGGATCTCTCAGTTGGCCACGATATTGACCAGGCGCCCCGGCACAACGATGACCTTCCGAACCGTTGCATCGGCGAGAAATCGCTGGGCTCCCTCACTGGCCAGAGCCCGTTCCCGGGCTTCTTCCTCACCGATCCCGACGGGCACATTCAATCGGTCCCGCACCTTGCCGTTGACCTGGATGACCAGAGTAATCTCGTCCTCGGCGGTCGCCGATTCGTCCACCTGTGGCCAGGACTGTTGATGGACGGAAAAGGAGTATCCCAGACGCTCCCACAGCTCCTCGGCGACGTGAGGAGCAACCGGCGCCAACATGAGCAGATAGATCTCGCAAGCCTCACGCCAGGCGTCGCTGCCACCAGCGCCGTTGGCACGCGCCTCGATCATCTCATTCATGAGCTCCATCAGAGCGGCAACGATCGTGTTGAACTGAAGGGTCTCGAAGTCGTCGCCCACCTGTTTCAAGGTCTGATGGACCTTGCGACGGAGTTTTCGGATTGTCTCGTCGGAGGGTTCGCCGACCGCCTCATCCGGGTCGACCATCAGGCTCCACAGTCGACGTAACCAACGCCAGGTGCCCTCGATACCACGGCTGTTCCAGGGGCCACCTTGCTCCCAACGGGCAAAGAACATGAGGTAGCTGCGGACCGTGTCGGTGCCGTATCGGTCCACGAATCCATCCGGAGCCACCACATTCCCCCGGCTCTTCGACATCTTCTCCGAATCCTCACCGAGAACGATGCCCTGGTTGCGCAACTGCAGCATGGGCTCGTCACCCTCCACGATTCCCATGTCTCGACAGGCCTTGTGGAAGAAACGGGTGTAGATCAGATGCATGGTGGCATGCTCGATCCCGCCGGTGTAGGTATCCACCGGCATCCAGTATCCGTACTGCACGGGATCGAAGGGTCCCTCATCGTAGTGGGGACTCAGATAACGCAGGTGGTACCACGACGAGCACATAAAGGTGTCCATGGTGTCGGTCTCGCGCTCGGCCGCACCCCCACACTTGGGACAGGTCGTATACCGCCAGGTGGCGTGGAGCTTGAGGGGACTCTCACCCGTCGGTAGCCATTCCACGTCCATGGGCAGCTCCACGGGTAGGTCCTCTTCGGGCACGGGTACGGCCCCGCAGCCCGCGCAGTAGACAACGGGAATCGGTGCGCCCCAGTAGCGTTGCCGGGAGATCAGCCAGTCGCGGAGTCGGTAGCCCACCGCGGCGCTGCCTGTCCCCTTCTCTTCCAGGAACTCGATAGCCTTGCCCACGGCCTCTTCGGCCGGTGTGCCCGTGAGGGGTCCGGAGTTGACCATGGTGCCTTGGTGAACGGTTGCCGCTGCCATCTCCTCACCCGACGGCATCTCTGCTCCTGGCGCCTGGATGACCGGCCGGATCTCGAGACCGTACCGGCGAGCGAATTCGAAATCCCGCTCATCGTGGGCAGGCACCGCCATGATGGCACCGGTACCGTAGCTCATCAGTACGTAGTCTGCGATCCAGATGGGGATCCGCTCGTCGGTGACGGGGTTGACGGCGAATCCGCCCGTGAAGACACCTGTTTTCTCCCGATCGGCCGCTTGCCGCTGAATATCCGTTTGCCGCATGGCGGAGGCCACGTGCGACTCCACCTCGGCTCGCTGGTGGTCGCTGGTCAGACTCTCCACCAGACGATGCTCTGGTGCCAGAACCATGAAGGTAGCACCCCACAGGGTGTCCGGACGGGTGGTGAAGACCTCCAGCTCGTCACCTGTCTCGGTCCGAAAGATGACGTTGGCCCCTGCGGAACGCCCAATCCAATGGGTCTGCAGGGTCTGCACCCTCTCAGGCCAATCGATGCCAGAGAATCTCAGCAGCTCATCTGCGTATCGGGTCGTGCGAAAGAACCACTGTTCGAGCTCCTTGCGGATCACCTCGGTATCGCATCTCTCGCAACGTCGATCGTCCCCCCAGACCTGCTCGCGTGCGAGCGTCGTATTGCAGCTGGGACACCAGTCCACCAATGCCCTCTGGCGATAGGCCAGGTCGTTCTGCAGGAGCTTGAGAAAGAACCACTGCGTCCAGCGGTAGTACTCCGGATCGGCGGAGACCGCTTCCCGCCGCCAGTCGATCATGGTGCCCATGCGGTGGAACTGCTCTCGCATGCGCTCGATGTTGCTGTAGGTCCAATCCCGTGGATGGATATTGCGCTTGATGGCCGCATTCTCCGCCGGCAGTCCGAACGAATCGAAACCCATGGGGAACATCACGTTGTATCCCTGCATCCGCTTGAAGCGGGCCCGGGCATCGGCAGGGACCATGGCGTACCAGTGACCGATATGCAGGTCGCCCGAGGGATAGGGCAGCATGGTCAAGGCGTAATGCTTGGGACGCGCCGTACTCACGTCGCTGTCGTAGAGGCCAGCGTCTTGCCACTGCTGCCGCCACTTCGACTCGAAGGCGGCCGGGTCGTAACCTCCGTCTTTGTTGACGTCTTCCATCCTCGAACTCGCCCTTGTCCAGTTGATCTCGGCCACCCGCGATGAAGCAGGGATCTTATCCGAATTCCCGTCGCATTGCCTCTAGCATCCAGCAAGCGATACGCTCTTCCTGCAGCCATGAACGATCACCCTGCATCTGCCGTCTCCGGGCTCGAAGTCCGTGGAGTCCACAAGAGTTTTGAGCTCGGATCGACCACGGTCGAAGTGCTGCGCGGCGCCACCTTCGACCTGGCGCCGGGCGGCAGTCTGGTGCTGACCGGCCCATCAGGCTCGGGCAAGAGCACACTGCTCCACATCGTCGGCACCCTTGATGAACCCTCGGCGGGGCAGGTGGAGATCGAGGGCTACGATCCCAGCTCCCTACCTGAAAAGGATCTGGCGCGGTTTCGCAACTCCACTATCGGATTCGTTTTTCAGGAATCCCATCTTCTTCCCCAGTTCTCGGTGCTGGAGAACGTCTTGATGCCGGCCCTGGCCTTTGCCAGCGATGCCAAGGACAAAACGCGATGGGCGCAGGAGCTACTGGATCGGGTGGGCCTGTCGCATCGCCTTCGTCATCGGCCGGCCGAGCTATCCGGTGGCGAACGCCAAAGAGTAGCGGTCGCCAGGTCCCTCATCAATCGCCCCCGACTTCTGCTTTGCGACGAGCCTACCGGCAGCCTCGATGCAGCCACCGCCGAATCCATTGCTTCCCTGCTCTTTCAGCTCCATTCGCAAGAAGCCAACATGCTGCTCGTGGTCACCCACAGTGTTGAGCTGGCCGGCCGCTTCGCCAGGCGCCTCGAGCTGCGGGAGGGTCGGTGCTTCGAAGTCTGATCCACTACTGGCGGATGAATCTGGCCGTGGTTGCGGGAGTCGCCGTGACCACCGCCGTCCTGACCGGCGCCCTCCTGGTAGGCGATTCGCTTCGGGGCAGTCTTCGCGGCCTGACCCTCGACCGCCTTGGTCGCATCGACCAGGCCCTGCTCAACCACCGGTTTTTTCCGGAGGATCTGGCCAACCGCATGGCGAACCAGCCAGGCCTGAAGAACTCCGGTCACGAGCATGTACCCGTGTTGCTGCTCAAGGGCTCTGCGGTCCATCCAGGCTCGGAACGCCGAGCCTCGGGGGTCCAGATCCTGGGTGTCGACGAGCGCTTTGCCACCCTTTATCCCGACAGCGAAGGGAACCAAGATCTCGACTTCTCCCGGAGTCCGAAACAGGTCTTTCCCTCGGCCGTACTGAATGAACCCCTGCTCGAGGAACTGGGGGCATCGGTGGGAGACGACCTGCTCCTGTCGTTTGGCCGCACCCCATCGGTACCGACTGCCAGCCTCATGGGACGCCGCGAGCAGAGAGACATCCTGACCACCCTCCGCGTCACGGTGACCGCCGTACTGCCCGCCAAGGGACCTGGCCGATTCAGTCTCGAGGCCCGGCAAAATCGACCTCTCAACGCCTACGTGGAGCTCTCGACCGTGCAGAAGCGCCTCGATCGCCGGGCTGAGGTCAACCTGCTCCTGGTCGCAAGCCCCGTCTCAGCCACGAACACCGGTGACAATTCTCCAACTCTGGTAGAAGCCCTCCAGAACAGCACAGAGCTCAGGGATCTGGGTTTGACGCTCCGCCGGGGCTCCGGGTATGTCGCCGTCGAGAGCACAGAGCTCGTTCTACGACCGCGCACCGCAGCAATTGTCATGGAGCTGGCCGCAAGATTGGAGGCGTTGGCGTGGCCCTATCTCACCTACCTGGCCAACACGATGACGATCGGCGACCGCCTCTTGCCCTACTCAACGGTGACAGCCATGGAGATTCCGGCCCCTGGTTCCATCGGCAAGCTGACCACGGTCTCGGGTAGCGCCCTCGACAGCCTCGGACCGACTCAGATCGCTCTCAATACCTGGGCGGCCAAAGAGCTCGATGCCGAGCCGGGTGACACCCTCGAGCTCACCTACTACCTTGTCGGCGCCAACGATGAGCTGACCACGGCCGCTGCGAGCTTCGAGGTCGGAGCGACCGTCGAGATGGAATCCCTCGGCGCTGATCCCACCCTCACGCCTGCGGTCCCTGGCATCAGCGACGCCACCGACATTGCCGGCTGGGATCCACCCTTTCCGGTCGATCTCGGTCTGGTGCGGTCACAGGACGAGGACTATTGGGATCAATACCGAGGGGCGCCCAAGGCGATCGTGGGTCTGCAGGCCGGGCAGGATCTCTGGCGGAGCCGTTATGGCCAACTCACCGGGATTCGACTCGTACCGATCTCCGGCAGTGATCCCGACGGGCTGCAGAGGCACCTCGAGCAGGAACTCCCCCGGTCTCTGTCGCTTGAATCGGCCGGCTTCAAGTGGCTGCCCCTACGGGCCCAGGGGCTGCGAGGTGCCTCGGGCACTACCGATTTCGCTGGTCTATTCATCGGCTTCAGCCTGTTCCTGATCGTCTCGGCGGCCCTTCTGGTCGGCCTCCTCTTTATGCTCCTCGTAGAGCAACGCGGCCGAGAAGCCGGTCTGCTACTGGCCACCGGGTATACCGTCAAGAGGGTTCGCCGCCGTTTCATGATCGAGGGCGGACTGCTGGCGTTGCTGGGGGCGACGGTGGGAACAGGGCTGGCCGTTCTCTACACACGCGCCGTGCTGCAAGGTCTGGCAGCCTGGTGGGCTCCCGTCCTGGACACGCCATTTCTCGAGGTCCATGTCACAGCCAGCACCCTCCTCCTGGGTGCCCTGGCCGCAATTCTTTTGGTGCTGGTGGTGATCGGCCGCACGGTTCGCAGGATCAGTCGCGCACCTGTCCGGCAACTCCTGGCAGGATCGGTGGCAACCCTCAGCAAGCGAAAGTCGAGCCGTCGGGCTACACGCACGGCTCAGATCGGGTCGGCCCTCGCGCTGGTCCTGTTCGGCGTCTCTCTCGTCGCCGGAATGGAATCGGCTCCAGCCCTCTTCTTCGGTGTCGGAGCCGCTCTCGTGCTCTCCGGCATCGCCGCCTTCGCGGCCTGGTCACAAAGGTCGGGATCGCCCTCGGAGATGGGGACGACATTCGTGGTTCCGAGCCTCGCCGCGCGCAACAGTTCCCGCAATCTCGGTCGCAGTCTTCTCAGCGTCTCCCTGGTGGCCAGCGCCAGCTTCGTCCTGGTGAGTGTCTCGGCCAGCCGCAAGACTCACGACAGCGACAGCCTGTCCCGGAGCTCGGGGACAGGTGGTTTTGCATTGATTGCCGAAGCCGATACTCCCTTGCCGGCGCCACTGGGCGAGGTCGAGCCCGACCTGGACAGCGACGCCTCGTACCACAGCTTTCGTCTCCTGCCTGGCGACGATGCCAGCTGTCTGAATCTCTACCAACCGGAAAAGCCCCGCCTGCTCGGCGTGCCGAGCTCCTTTGTCGACCGCGGCGGCTTTGGATTCCGCAGCACTCTGCAACCTGCCGAGAACCCTTGGGATCTCCTGTCAGAACCCCTCGAGGACGGAGCCATTCCCACCATTGGGGACTACAACTCCGTCCGCTGGATCCTGCACTCGGGTCTCGGCCGAGACCTGCTCATGGAAGCCGACAACGGTGAGCAGATTCGTCTGCGAATCGTCGGACTTCTGGAGACCAGTATCTTCCAGAGCGAGCTACTGATCTCGGAGGAGTTGTTCCTGCGCCACTTCCCCGACCACGATGGCTTCGCGTATTTCCTCGGTGACCAGCAGCCCGAACAGCTGAGCTCGACAGTAGCGGCTTTGGAAGGCGGTCTGTCGGCCTACGGATTCGACGTCGAATCAGCGGCCAAACGACTGGCGAATTTTCAAGCTGTCGAGAACATGTACCTGACCACCTTCGAAGTCCTCGGCGGTCTGGGAATGCTCTTGGGAACGGTGGGCCTCGGCGTGGTCTTGCTGAGAAATACCCTCGAGCGTCGTGGCGAATTGGCAGCCCTGCGGGCATTTGGCTTTCGTCGGGCAACCCTGGCCTGGATGGTGGTAGCGGAGAACGCCTTTCTCCTGGTCGTAGGACTTGTCGTCGGCAGCGTAGCGGGACTCATCGCCGTGGCCCCTTACCTGGTCACTGGTGGGATCCAGGTTCCCTGGTGGTCGCTTCTTGGCATCCTCATGGCGGTCTTTGCTGTCGGCCTGTTGGCCAGCATAGCGGCAGTCCTCGGCAGCCTCAGAGTGCCGTTGTTGCCGGCTCTCAAGGCTGAGTAGCGTCCAGCCGCCTCAGAGTCTCACCGTAGAGTCGAATCCTCTTGTCGCCAAGCTGCGGTACCGACTCCAGCTGCTCGCTACCGTAATGTTGCAGGTGTTTGAGGGCCGTCAACGGCAGCACCACCTGCATCGGCACCTGCCGTCGTTCGGCTTCTTCTCGGCGCCATTTCTTGAGCCGATCGCCCCGTCTCTGGATCTGACGATCAAAGGCCTTCTTGGCCGGCTGGGGTGGCAGATCGGGTGGAGTCCTTCGAGCCTCGCCGATGACGTCGAGAAGCTCTGCCGCCCAGCGACCAGTGACCCGCTTCGGTACGCCCAGACGCTTCAATTCCTCCAAACACGTCGGGGTGTTGCGAGCCAGAGCCACAAGGACTTCGTTGTTGAGGGCCCTGCCCGCCGGCAGGTCCAGCTCCCTGGCGAGAGAATCGCGCCAAGAATACAGGGCCATCAGTACTGGCAGTGCCTCCTCCGACAGTCGGCGAACCCCTTTGATGGCCCAGAGACTCGACGGCTTGTAGCCGCCGTTCCAGGTGGCCTGCTCCACTGCGCCACAAGCGATAGAGACCTCCTCTTCCAGGTCGGCCTCCTGCACCTCCAGTCTCAGCTCCGCGGCGATCCGCGGCAGATAGAGAACGTCGTTGATGGCGTACTGGAGCTCCCCGCCCGCGATCGGACGCTGACCCCAATCGTGTCGGGTATGGGCCTTGGGTAGGTGCACATCGCAGATTCTCTCCACCACGGCGCCATAACCCGTCCTTTCCCAGCCCAGAAAGCTGGCAGCCTGTTGGCTGTCCCAGATCCCAGCGAGTGCAATACCGTAGTCGCGCTTCAGACACCCGACGTCGAATTCACCTCCGTGAGCTAGCACGACGTACTTCGGATCTTCGAGGATTCGCCGCAGGGGCTCCAGCGCCCTCTCTCCTCCCGGCAAGGTCAGGAGATCCACCAACCAGACATCCTGCCCGTGGTTGAGTTGCAGCAGGCAAAGCTTCTCCTCGTAGACGAAGCCCGAGTTGGACTCGCTGTCCAGAGCCAGCGACTGGCCAGTCTCGAGTACCTCGCGTAGCTCGTCAAGGCCCTTGCGATCCTCGACCCACCTGTGTTCTGCCTGCCGTGCCATCTCTTCCGCCTTCACCTCGTCCGAACGCCGTGGATGTTACCAGCCGGGCACTAGAGAATTGCCACGGGATCAGCGATATTTCTCGACTTGCCGGTCGACGGCGAGAATCACGTGACGGGCCTTGTAGAGACGGAAGGCCAAGGCGAAATATCGATCCTGACGACAGTAGGTTGCAGCGTCATCCAGCAGCGCCAATCCGCGGTCCAGGTTCCGCTTGACGAACGGATCCGCCACACTCAAAAGGCGCTGACGATCCAGTGCCGACACTCGGGATCGAAATTCCGGGCACAGAATAGGCAGATCGGTAGCCAGGCCCCGGTGGATGGCCCACACGACTCGTGACCACTCCTTCCGCACGGGTGCCATCTCTTCGGAGTAGATCTCCCGCCAACGTCGCATCCTCCCCGCGACCTCGTCAGCAGGGACGTCTTCCGGTTCGATGGAGGCTTCCCTTCTCAGTGTCACGGATTCGCCACGCACCCCAGAACAAGGGATGAGAAACAGAAGAACCAGAAGGTATTCATCTTTCATGATCAGAGTGACGGAATCGAGATCTCGGATCTTGCGGTCGTCTTCTGCTACACTCGGGTCGGGCGAAGAATCGAGACCTTCCTGACTTTCGACGACCCACGGTCACCGGGGATCCCCTCGACTGGCCAACGAATCAAACACAACAGAATATGGAGTAACTGTGACAAGGAGAATGTTAATCAATGCCCGGGTACCGGAAGAGCTTCGCATCGCCATCGTTGAAGGTGATGTTCTGGAGAACTTTCAGGTCGAGGTCGCCGAACGCGGCCTGACCCGCGGCAATATCTATCGGGGCGTGATCGTCTCCATCCAACCGAGCCTGAACGCCGCCTTTATCGACTATGGGGCCGAGCGGCACGGTTTTTTGTCCATTCAAGATGTGGTGCCAGCGGCCTATTACAAGGAGCCGCAGAAAGGGCGCCGGCCCCGGATCGAGGAGGTTCTGGAGCGGGGGAAATCCATTGTGGTCCAGGTCACCCGCGAGCCCGAGGGAAACAAGGGAGCGGCCCTGAACACCGACCTCAGCCTCGCCGGCCGCTATCTCGTCCTCACACCCCTCGATGATGCCGAAGGTGTCTCCCGCAAGGTGCAGGACGAGGAGACCCGCCGCGAGCTGCGCGACATGGTCGGTAAGCTCGAGCGCCCGGCTGGCAGTGGAATCATTATTCGTACCAACGCGCTGGGACAGAACAAGGCCGCCTTGAATCGCGATCTCAATGCCCTGCTCAGGCTATGGAAGCGGGTCAGTACCGAGGCACGGAAGAGCAAAGGGATTCGGCTGCTCTACAGCGATCAGGACCTCATCCTGCGCGCTCTCCGGGATCACCTCGACAACTCGGTGCAGGAGGTGCTCGCCGACAGCGACGACGCTCACGACAAGGTGAAGGACTACATGCGGGCCTTTATGCCCCGCAGCAAGACCCGGCTCGTGAGATATGCAGAGCGCAGCCCCCTCTTTGCCAAGTTCGATCTCGATGCCCAGATCGAGAGCATCTACGAAAGGCGCGTCGATCTGACCAGCGGTGGGTCTATAGTCATCGACCGTACCGAAGCCCTGGTCGCTATCGATGTCAACTCTGGCCGCTCGACTCGGGCCTCCAGTCAAGAGGACACGGCCCTGGGTACCAACCTGGAGGCCGCTCGTCAGGTCGCCAGACAACTGCGGCTGCGTGATCTCGGTGGGCTGGTGGTGGTCGACTTCATCGACATGGACCGGGCCGGTAACCGGGCGAAGGTCGAAAAGACCATGCGGGACGCCATGAAATCGGACAAAGCCCGTTTCACCGTCAGCCGCATCAGCAAGAACGGTCTGCTCGAGATCAACCGTCAGCGGATCCAGCAGGCACTGCTGGCAAGAACGTATCGACCCTGTCCGACCTGCGACGGGATCGGACGCATTGCCAGCTCGGAGCTGATCGGTTTGCGCCTGTTGCGAAAGATCGAGGCCCGAGCGACCGAGGGCTTCACCGGTGCCGTACGCATCGAGCTCCACCCCGAGCTGGCCGATGGCCTGCAGAATGCTCGCCGACTCGAGCTGGCTGACCTGGAGCGCGAGTTCGATCTGCGGATCGAAGTCATCGCTTCATCCAGCCTTCATCGCTCCGAGGAAGTGGTGGAGTGGCAGCCCAGGAGTACCACCAAAGAGCGTCACGGTAAACCGGCAGAAAGCCAAGCAGCAACCATCCGGGATTCGGCCGGCAAGAAGTCACCTTCCCGGACCCGGCGCCGGAAGCCCGCTGCCAAGTCGAGTCCGAAAAAGCCCGATGGTGCTGCCCGACGATCCGAGCCCCCGGCAAAGGCCGATCCCCAGGCCTCGGCGCCCACGGCTCCGCAGAAAAGCGAAGGCGGCGAGAAGAAGTCGACCAGGCGGCGGCGGCGATCGCGTCGCTCTCGGCGACCACGAGCCGCGACACCCAAGCCAGCAGCCACCGACTAGGCGTCTCGCCGCTCTGTGATCAGGAATAAGGCCGCAGCGGCCAGCATTCCCAGGATGTTGGTCGCATTGACGTCCGCGAACAGAACCCACTCGGCCGGCCCTGGGAAGAGAATGACAAGGGCCGCTACGATCAAGACCGCCCGCGACCCGATGGATAGACGGTGTCGTAGGCGACCGGAAAGCCCCACGGCCATCGGCACGAGACCCACCAGGCTGAGTGCCACTGCCACCGCGACGGTCACGGGCGCCGCAGGTCCGCCGTCCGAGTCCAACATCAAGAGTGCCGGTCGATACACGAACAGAAAGGGCAGCACAAAGCCCACCAGGGCGAACCGGAAGGCGGCGATACTGCTCTGCAGGAACTTCGAGCCGGCGATCGAGCTGGCGGCATAAGCAGCCAGGGCCACGGGTGGGGTCACCATCGACATCAGGCCGAAGTAGAAGATGAACAGATGTGCCGCCAGTGCCGCTACCCCCAACTTCCCCAGCACCGACCCCACCATCGTGGCCAGCAGGAGATAGCAGACCGCCGACGGCAGCCCCATCCCCAGGATGATCGAGGAGACCATCAACGCGATGAGCGCCAGGAGCAGGTGTTGCTGAGCCAGGGGCAGAATCAAGGCTGGCAGCCTGGCACCTATGCCCGTCAGGGTCACGACACCGACGATGATGCCGACGCTGGCCGCAGCACTGATGAGAGAGACACCACCCATCGACGACCGGGTCAAGGCTCTGACCAACATCGTCGGTGTGAGGCGCGTCCGATCGTTTAGCACACTGGTGACCAGTACTACGAGCATCGCCAGCGACACCGCGCGAAAGACGCTGAAGCCCAGGAGCAGAAACAGGATGAGTCCCGAGAGGCCGGCCAGAAAGACAACGCCCTCCCAGCGGAAAAGTCCAGACTCCTCCCCTGCGCTCTCCTCCCCTGCGCTCTCCGCTCCTGCCGACCCAAGGCTTCGGGTCAGCAGATGAACCATCAGGAAGATGGAAAGGTAGTAGAGGATCGCCGGGATCAAAGCCGCCCGGATGATCTCCAGGTAGGTGACCGGCGGGTCGATGATCTCCAGCATCATGTAGGCCCCCGCACCCATGACTGGAGGCACCAGGGCACCACCCGAGCTGGCCGCCGCCTCGAGCCCGGCCGCCTGGTGCGGAGCAAATCCCGAGCTCTTCATCATCGGAATGGTGAAGGTTCCCGTCGTGGCGGTGTTGGCCACGGCACTCCCGGAGAGCGAGCCCATCAGCCCGCTGCTGAGCACCGCCACCTTTGCCGGCCCGCCTGACGATCCCCTGAACAGTCGACGGGCCATATCGATCACATAGCGGGTGGCTCCCGTGGCTTCGAGGAGGCTGCCAAAGACCACGAACAGAAACACGTAGCTGAACATCACCTTCAGCGCGATGCCGAAGACCCCCTGACTGTGGAGAAAAGTCTGGGCCACGATGCGGTCCACCCCGTAGCCGCGATGGGGCATGAGCCAGTCAGGCAAGACGGGGCCGATCCTGGCGTACAGCAAGAAGACCAGCGCCAGGGTGGGAAGTGTCCAGCCGATCGTTCGACGGGTCGCTGCCAGCAGTGCCAGCAATCCGATCATGCCGACGAAGATGTCTAGCGGCTGCTCGACACCCGCTCGTTCGCCCAGGGACTGGCCGGACAACCACCAGCGGCTGAATAGAGGTTCGCTCTGTATCAGCACAAAACCGCAGGCCGCTATGACAAGGAGCGCAAAGAGCCAATCGATCGCCCCGCGGAACCGCGAGACGCCCCCCTCGGGCTGGTTGAGAAAGACAAAGGACAGACCCAGGAGGGCGAACCCGGCCAGCTGTGCCTGGGGGGTCAGCAGCGGGTAGTTCACCTCCAGGAGCACAAAGAGAGGCAGCACCACTGCGCCGCCACGTGCAATAGCACCTCGGAGGGACAAGCTGCTCAGCCGCTGGTTCCCTGCGGCCAGATCCCGATCTCCTGGTAGTAGCGCACGGCTCCAGGGTGATAATCGATGCCGGTGTCTCTCACCACTACCTCCGGCTGAATGGCACGGCCCGCAGCGTGTCTCTCTATCACCTCAGAGCGGTTCTCCCACAGGGTGCGAGTGACCTCGTAGATCAATTCCTCGTCCTGCGCCGCCGACGTGATCAACTGCATCGAGCCGACATTCAGCCCGAAGAACGGCTCGTCCTGCCCGCGGTAGGTCGCGGCAGGGATGGTCGCCCGATCGAAGAACGGATAGTCGGTTACCAGACTCTGAACCGCCCCCTCTGCGAAGGGAAGGAAACGGATGCCCTGGATCGAGGTGGCCTGGGTGATGGAAGCCGTCGGAACGGCGCCACCCAGAAAGGCCGCCGCCGCCGAAGAATCGGCCAGCATGTCCACCGCCGCCGCCTGTGTGTTGTGCAGGACCGACAGGTCGCCATAGCTCACACCGTGAGCCTCCAGGATCGGAGCGACGAAGTATTCGAATCCGGCGCCGGCCGGACCGATGACCACCCGCTGGCCAGAGAGATCCGCGATGGTCTCGATGCCGCTCTTGCCGGGAGTCAGAAAGAGGGCCACATTGGGCGCCAGGGTCATCACGGCCTGGACGGGCTGGGCGCTTTCCCACTTCCCCTCCCCGCGGACGGCAAAATAGGCAATGGCGGCATTGGCCAGGGCCAGGTCCAGATCGCCCGCTGACAACCGTCTGATGTTCTCCTGGGTGCCTTTGGTGGACTCGGCGGTCACCTGCCAGGCGATCGGGCCCGGATGCGCCTGGAGCACTTCGCTCAGGGCTCCACCCACGACAAAGAACGCACCCCCGGGGGGCGCGGTTCCGATGCTCAGGAACCGACGTGTCGATGACACTGAGTCGGCCGTTTCTGACGGCCCACAAGCGGTCAGAGCCAGACTCGAAAGAGCCAGAAATGCTACAAGATCTCTGCGGTTCATCGGGCGGCAGTCTAGCACGGGCAGAGAGACCTCCCCGCAGCAAGCTCCCCAGAAAACTCGCCGTTGGCATGCGGACTCCAAAGGCTTTAGACTCGACCTCCCATCATGCTTGCGCTCACATTCCAAGGCATAGAGAACGTCTCTATCGAGACTCTCCCAGACCCCCAGATCGAATCCCCTGGCGATGCCATCGTGGCGATCCGGTTAGCAGGGATTTGCGGCTCTGATCTTCACGTCTACCACGGTCGGGAATCGGGGCTCGATCACGGTACCGCCCTGGGCCACGAGTTCATCGGCGAGGTCGTCGAGACCGGTCCCGAGGTCCAACATCTCACCAGCGGTTCCTTGGTGCTGAGCCCGTTTACCACCAGCTGCGGCGACTGTATCCCCTGTCGGAGGGGTCTCACCGCCCGCTGTCAAAGGGGCCAGCTCTTTGGTTGGCGTGAGCAGGGGACTGGGTTGCATGGCGCCCAGGCGGAGCTGGTCCGAGTGCCTCTGGCCGACAGCACCCTCGTAGAGGTGCCCGCCGGAGTCTCGCCCGAGCAAGCCCTCCTGGCCGGCGATGTCCTGTCCACCGGTTACTACTGTGCCCAGCAAGGTGGCGTCGAACCAGGCGCCAACGTAGTCGTCATCGGCTGCGGACCCGTAGGTCTCATGGCCATCCTTGCGGCGCGCCATCTGGGGGCGGAGAGAATCTTCGCTGTCGACCGACTGTCGGAGCGGCTGCAGCTGGCAGAGCAGTTCGGCGGACACCGTGTGGATCTCCGCAATGACGATCTCGTGGCGGTGATCGAAGAGGCCACATCCGGCCAGGGCGCAGACGTCATTCTCGAGGCGGTGGGCAGCCCTGAAGCGAGCCGGCTGGCCCTGGATCTCGTACGTCCCGGCGGCACCATCTCCGCCGTCGGCGTCCACACGGAACCCCAGTTCGCCTTCTCACCCGTGGCGGCCTATGACAAGAATCTGACCTACCGGATCGGTCGCTGTCCTGCCCGACACACCATGGACATGGTCTTGCCATGGCTAGCCGAAATGGAGAACGACCCAACGGTCGTCATCTCTCATCGCCTGTCGCTATCCGAGGGTGTTCGCGGTTACCAGATCTTCGCGAACAAGACCGATCGCTGCACCAAAGTCGTTCTTACGCCCTAGCCAGGTGAACAGTCCCTCCCGGTCAGCGATCTCGAGACAACTCGGCGACGGCACTGGCCGGAGGGGCGCTGGAGGCGCTCGACGGGGGTGCAGGGGTGGGCTTGTAGATCGTCACCAGAAAGCCTCCGAGGGCGGCCAGGGCGATGCCGGCGAAGAACTGCCAGCGCAGCGCAGACCACCCACCCGCAGGCGGATGCATGCTGAGAGCGACCACAGCGTTGACGATGGGCGCCCCGGCAAAAATCAGAGCCATGACGACGCTGGGCATGCCACCGGCCCCGAATGCCAGGAGGACGCAGAAGGCACCGATTGCACCGACAAGACCGGCCACCAGTGACCACCAGGCACCACCGGAAGGGAAGCTCCAACTGGCACCCCGGGCCACAAGAAGTACGGCCGGCGCCACCACCGCTGTCAGGAAGTAGGCCACGCCGACAAAGAGAAACGCCTTGTAACGTCCGTTGTCGGGATCGGCCATGCCCATCTGGCCGTTGTGGAGAAACACACCGTACAACCCCCATGCCACGATGGTAAAGGCGACGAAGATGAGCCACGAAACTCCACTTGCGCTACCAGCCATTCGCTATCTCCTACTCTGAACTTGCGAGATTACTCGACACGTCGGCCACTATCGAGCGGGGGTCTGCTCCACAAATCGAATAGCTCGAGCTCCGCACCATATCTGGCGATGCGCAACGCCCAACGCGCCATCAGATACAGCTGGCCGATGAGAAAGGTCAGCAGCAGAGCCAGGAAACTGGTCCCACGTACCCCGGGGGCCGTCCAGAAGTAGACCCACTGGACCAGAAGCAGCAGCAAGGACATCACCCCAAGCAGCCCAAAAGATTGCAGCGGATGGAGGATCACTCGCTGCAAGGACCGGATCAGTGCCAGCACCATGCTCCGTCGCTGCTCACGTATGGTGGCGATGCGGGCGAAGTCCGAAACCAGGTGGACCAGGCCCAGCAGCACGACAACGAAGAGTGCTGCCATGACGTTGATGATCAGAGCGGTCCTCTCGACCGTAAGATCCCTCGTTCGCTCCTTGATGACGGGAAAGAGCCAATAGGCAAGTCGAAACACGCCATAGTAAGCGAACCCCATGATCACGGCGATCCTCAAGAAACGCCAGAAGTAGGCGCCCCCAGCACCGAGAAAAGAGCTCCACCCGAAGCTCTGTCCAGGAGTTGCCAGATGGGACAGGACTCCACCCTGCAACAGGATCCAGAAAACCAGGAAGAGACCACCGGCAGCTGCCAGCCCACGATACTCGGTGATCCAGGCACCGCTGAACCAGAGCTCGAGGTTATCGAAGACCAGAGCCGGGGTCACCCGCGCGGGTAGCAGGGTGGCAGCGAACTCGCCGCCCCGGTGGTGGAACTCCTCCAGCCAGCCCATATCCAAACCCTGCCGTATCTCCTCGTGAATCAGGCTCGACCCCACGTCGGTACGGAGCGTGTTCTCCATCACCACCGCCATGGGCAAAGCCGAAAGCAGGACCATTCCCCACATCACGAGGACCAACGCGGACGACTCCGTCATCCGCATCAATCCCTTGTATATCGCCCTCAATATCCCCATGTTCTCGCCTACGCTCAACCAAAAAAGCTCAACATACTCAGGAAGTCCTGCCACCAGATCATCCATCGGGAAGCCCACTTCCAGGCCGGACGGCCGGCCTGCGGCTCGAGCAGTCGACTGTTGTTGGTCCGGTCGATATCAAGCAGCAGTACATGCCCCGGATCGACCACGGCGTACTTCAGACGCACCGCCCTTTCCACGACAACCAGCCGCCACCGTTCTTTCCCATCCCAGGGCACACGGAGCTCCGTCTCGTCCTCGAAGACCAGCAAGATCTCAACCGGGAAGATGCCTTCGCCATGCCGACGGACGACGACCTCGCTGCGATACGGGACCTCTCCCCCATCCTCGGTCTGGCCTACAAGGATCGGGTCCCCGGAGGCCCTCTCCATATAGCCCACGAGCTCTGATTCGACGCTGGCCACCGACTGGACGGCGTAGTCGAATCGAGCGGCACTGTAAAAGACCTGCTCGGTGAACCAATCCAGATCCTCGCCGAGGCTCTCCGCCAGAGCAGCGAAGAAGTCCGCCGGCTGCGGATGGCCGAATTGCCAGTCGTGGAAGAACTTCGACATGGCGGGTCGCAGCCGTTCCCAGCCGAAGTAGCCCTCCAGGGTACCGAGCCAGAGAGCGGTCTTGCTGTAGCTGAGCGCTCCTCCTGCCGCCGGATGGTAGCGGTAGGAATGCGTGTCCTGGCGATCGATGTCGGCCAGATCACGATACCGCTCCATCCGACTCGCGTACGGCGAGCCGCCATATGTAAAGCCTTCCAGAAGCAGGGGCAGGAAGCCCCGGTCCTTGGTACCAGGCGGGACGAAGAAGCGTCGGACATGCTGCCCCGGGCCATAGGTCTGGGCCATCGTCCGATTGGTCGAGAAAGTATTCAAACCCTCATCCAGCCAAGCGTCCTCGAACTCGTTGTTGCCGATCAGGCCGTACCAGAACTGGTGTCCTGCTTCGTGGACCGTGACACCCTCTGGCGAGCCTCCCCCGAAGGGGTTGAACAGCCGGGTGCCCGCCGTAAAGAGGGTCGGATACTCCATTCCTCCGGCGCCACTCCCCCACGCTGGATCGATGATCGTCACGTGCCCGTATGGGTAGGGTCCGTACCAACTGCCGTAGCTGGCCAGGGCCGCCTTGGTGGCATAGAGGTGGCGATTTGCCTGTCCGAGGTGTTCGGGTTGGATCAGCAGCCGCAGATCTACGGCCGGCAGATCAGGCGCCTCGAAACGGCCGACAACCTCCACGTAGTCCGGGCTGGTGGTCCAGGTGAAGGCATGAACATCGGCCTGCTCATGTCGATAGGTCACCGTGCCATCGCCATTCTCTACCCGATCTACCTGGCGCCCGGTCGCCCCTAGAACGAATTCTTCGGGAACCGTAATGGAGACGTCGTAGACCCCGTAGTCGGAGAAATACTCGGTACTGGCGTGGTACTGGTGACAGTTCCAGCCGTCACTTTCAAAGACCCCGAGCTTGGGGAACCAGTGGGCCAGAAAGAAGAAATCGCCGCGGAAGCCGGTGCGGGCAAACGTTCGCGGGATCTTGGCGTGCCAGCGGAGCTCGACTCGGATCTCCTCTCCCGGTTGGACCGCGGCGGGGAGATCCAACACCAGTACGGTCCGGTCCTCGCGATTGCCATCGTCGGGTGAAACATGCCGTGCGGTATGGCCGAGATCGATGCTGGCTTGCCCTTCACCCTGTAGGAGCGAGACCTCGTCTACTTCGATCCAGCCCCAATCCTCGGGCCGGATCTCGCCTCCCAGGTCGCTGCGATCCCGGATGCGATCCTCGCGCAACCAGGTGCTCCGGTTGTTGCGCCAACCATTCCAATAGAGATGAAACCAGAGCTCATCTGTAGGCGAGGTCTGGATGTTGCGCCAGGTCAAGGTCTGTCGTCCGGTGAGAGTCTTGGCCTCCGGATCCAGCTGAACTTCGATGGTGTAGCTTGCATTGCGTGGCGACACGGGGTCCGGCTGAGCCACGAGCATCCCTGCTCCGACAACCCACCAGAAGCCAACGAGATACGCCGCCTGCATTGAAATCCTTCTCATCATCAGTCGGCGCCATTCTATCGAGATAAGATCCCGGCCGTGAGTCATTGGGTGCAGCTGGCCAGCGATTGGCTGTGGGGCCCCCCCATGCTGATCCTGGTGCTGGGCACCGGTATGGTTCTTCTCGTCCGCCTACGAGGAGTACAAATCCGGGGATTTCGCCGCGCCTGGAAGGAGGCCACCCGGCGAGGGGACACCGGGACCCATGGGGACATTTCTCCCTTCGCCGCATTGATGACATCGGTGGGCGGAATTGTCGGTAACGGCAACATCGCGGGAGTCGCCACCGCTATTGCAGCGGGCGGGCCTGGCGCGCTCTTTTGGATGTGGGTCAGCGGGGTCGTCGGGATGGGCACCATGTTCGCCGAATCGGTTCTCGGCGTCCACTACCGGCACCGCGGACAGGACGGTCTGATGGTCGGCGGACCCATGTACTACTTGCGTGATGCTCTCGGTTGGAAACTCATGGCCGGCATCTTCGCCCTGGGGATGGCCTTGAAGACCCTGCTGGCCACGACGACGGTCCAGAGCAATTCGATGGCACTGATCGCCCGCTCCGAGCTGGGCTGGAGTCCGCTCACCACCTGCACCCTGGTGGCGCTGGTGACGGCCGCAGTGATTCTCGGTGGCGTCCGATCCATTGCCCGGGTCTCGGAGGTTCTGTCGCCGTTTATGGGCCTCTTCTACCTGGTCGGTGCCGTCGGGGTGCTGGTCGTCTTTCGGGCCGAGATCTGGCCCGCTCTCGAGCTGGTCTTTCGCCACGCGTTCTCGCCAGTCGCCGCCAGCGGTGGTTTTCTCGGCGCGGGTGTCCGCCAGGCCTTTCGATACGGCGTGGCAAGGGGCGTCTACTCGAACGAGGCCGGGACCGGCTCGGTGCCTATCGCCCACGCCTCCGCCAGGACAGATGACCCGGTCGCCCAGGGCCGGATCGCCATGCTGGGAGTGTTCCTCGACACCCTGGTAGTTTCCAGCGCCACCGGACTGGCCCTGCTGGTCAGCGGTGTCTGGCAGAGCGGCGCCGACTCGACCGTGCTCACCGCCCAGGCGTTTGCCGCCGGTCTAGGAGATCTGGGAGGACCGATCGTTCTCGCCGCCTCAATGCTCTTCGGCCTCTCCACTCTGATCACCTGGGCCTTTTATGGGGAACAGTGCGCCGTCTACTTGCTCGGGGCGCGGGCTCGGCGACCGTATCGCCTGCTCTACTGTGTCGCCATTCTCGGCGGCGCTCTTGCAGGAGCCCGCGCCATCTGGGCGTGGGGAGATCTCCTCAATGGCATCATGGCGATTCCGAACCTGGTCGCACTGCTCGCTCTCGCCGGCTCGGTGGCGGGCATGATGAGACTTGGTCGAACCGACTCCAAAACCCCATTCTCGACGTAGAATCCGACCATCATGGAATCGATGCTGCAAGAGTTTCTCGGCTACTTCGGTGACAGCCGATATGTGCACGCCGCAGTTCTAGTGGGAACCGCTCTGGTTATGGCCGTGATCACCGACCAGGTGATCATCAGGGGGTTGAAGGCCTGGGCCAGACGATCGGCCACCGATCTCGATGATCGTCTGATCCAACTCCTCCATCGCCCGATCTTCGTCTCTGTACTCGTTGCCGGTCTCTACCTCGCGCTGCTGCAGATCGATCTTCATCCAGCGGCACTGCGGTTCTTCCAGCGTTGCTTGCAGACCGTCTTCCTCGTCACCTGGCTTGTCTCCACCTTTCGGGGCTGCTCGATCATGATCGAGTTGCTCAGCCGACTGGAGAGGCGCTTCACCGCCATCCAGCCCAGCACGGTCTCCCTATTCGACAAGGTGTTCAAGATCGGCCTGGCAGGCGCCGCGGTCTATTTCCTCTTTCTGGTCTGGGGCGTCGATGTGGGGGCCTGGCTAGCCGGCGCCGGCATCGTCGGCATCGCGGTGGGCTTTGCCGCCAAGGACTCCCTGGCCAACATCTTCTCGGGGTTGTTTATCCTGGCCGACTCTCCCTATCACCTGGGCGACTTCATAGTCCTCGATAGCGGAGAACGGGGAGTGGTCACCCAGATCGGTCTGCGGAGTACCCGCCTGCTGACCCGTGACGATATCGAGATCACCATCCCCAACGCGGTCATCGCCAATGCCAAGATCCTCAATGAGAGCGGTGGCCGTTGGGAAAAGGAGAGGCTCCGGGTCAAGGTCGGGGTGGCCTACGGCACGGATATCGATCGAGTCGAAGAGATCCTCCTGCAAGTTGCCCGGAGTCACCCCGAGATCGACAAAGACCCCGAACCTCGGGTCCGCTTTCGTGCGTTCGGCAGCTCGAGCCTCGACTTCGAGCTCTTGGGCTGGATCCACCAACCGGTCCTCCGCGGACGGGTGCTGCACGAGCTCAACTCGGCGATCTACAAGGGATTCGCCGCCGAGGGTGTGGAGATTCCGTATCCGAAACACGACGTATATCTCTATCCGCAGACCCCGTCGGGTGAGAAGGAGCCATGAGACAATTCGAGTTCGAACCCCTCGAGCAGTTCGAAAAGTACCCCGAAGCAGAGATGAAAGAGAGGTCCAGGACATTTCTGGACGATATGCGGCGTCGCCGCACTGTCCGGGATTTCTCCAACCAACATGTGCCTCGGGAGATCATCGAGGATTGCATTCAGACGGCGATGACAGCCCCCAGCGGCGCCAACATGCAGCCCTGGCGCTTCGCCGTCGTTCAGGACCCCGAGATCAAAAGAGAGATTCGTCGAGCCGCTGAAGAGGTCGAGAGGGACTTCTACGCTGGCAAAGCCTCGGACGAGTGGCTTGCAGCCCTGGCCCCGCTCGGCACCGACGAACACAAGCCCTTCCTGGAGATCGCGCCCTATCTGATTGTCATCTTCGCCCAGTTACACGGGCTCGACGCTGAGGGCAGCACAGTGAAGCACTACTACGTCAACGAGTCGGTTGGCATTGCCACAGGGCTGCTCATCGCAGCGGTCCATCGAGCGGGTCTCGCTTCCCTCACCCACACCCCTTCGCCGATGGGCTTCCTCAACGAGATCCTCAACCGACCAAGTCACGAGCGCCCCTACCTGCTCCTGGCCGTCGGCTACCCGGCTGTCGACGCCCGGGTGCCCCGGATCAGCAAAAAGCGACTGGCGGACGCATGCGAGTTTACTTAGCAAATTGCTGGTTAGTTGGCGATTGTCGTGCTACAATGCCGATCATCTCGGAGAGGTTGGATAACAGACTGGACGGGGATATTTCATATCCCGACCGAAATCTCTCCGAATCCCAGTTCTGAGTGGACAGAATGGGTCGAAACGGTCTCATGACCGAGAAGCCGAAAAAAGTGGTATCAGCGCCAGCAATCAAGCTGGGGAATCGTTGACCGGGGAGAGTCTCGATTCTCGGGATCCTTCCCAAACACGAACTTGAGGAGTGCAGATGAACAAGACCGAGATGGCGGAAACGCTCGCCAAGAAGTGTGACATGTCGCAGTCCAAGGCCCAGGAAGTGGTGGCCTGCATTTTCGACACCAAGCCGGGTCACGGCATCATCGCCACGCAGTTGGACGCTGGCGGCAAGGTCCAGATTCCAGGTTTCGGCACCTTTGGAGCCAAGCACAGAGCCGCACGGCAGGGCCGCAACCCCGCCACTGGCGCATCCATCTTCATCGCTGCCAAGAGGTACCCCTTCTTCAAGCCTGGCAAGGGCCTGAAGGATCGGGTGGCCGAGTAGCTACAAGATCTCTTAGTTGGAACTCGATTCCCCCGCCGACGGGATTCCCGTCGCGGGGGATCTTTCTCTTCACCCACGGTTTTCTAACCGAAAACCAGATCGAGAAAACCTGGTAGCAGCTGATCGGTGTGGGGGCTATCTCGGAAGCGACGGCGGGCTTCGTCACGCTCTGTTTCCGACATGTGCCGGGAATATCCCTTCAAGTAGCGCTCGAACCGGAGCCGATTGGACTCGAGATCGAGCTCCGGGTGGAACTGGGTTGCCCAGATCGGCTTGCCCGGAATGCGAAACGACTGATACGGACTGCGTTCGCTGAAGGCCAGGTGCACGACACCGTCAGGCAACCGGTCCGCCCGGTCCTTCCTCCCCAGCTGGGCCGAAAACGTCGGCGGCAGGAGACCGAGCAGCGGATCTTCGTTCCCTGCCGCCGTCAAAGTCAACTCGTAGGTACCCACTTCGACATTGGCGGGATCATGGACGATCGCCCCTCCCAAAGCCTGCACCAGAACCTGAAACCCGAAACAGGATGCGAACATGGGGAATCCGGTCTCCACCACGGCTGCCAACAGCTCGAGTTGGGCATCGAACTCGGGGAGCGATCTCTTCGAAACGTAGAAGTCACCGCTGCCGCCCACCATGACCGCGTCGAACCGGCGCACCTGGCTCAGCGATGGGGGTCCAGCCAGCAGGTCGTAGGGAACGATCTGCTCGATCGGTAGCCCGGTCTTCTGGGCAAACGACCGGCGCTCCTCCTGACGAACGGGATCGTCGAGATTCCGCGCCTGCAAAAGCAGGATTCTCGGTGCCATGGCAGGCCATGATAGTACGACCCTAGCCTGTCGCCATACTCCCCGTCTTGATAAACTGACCCGCGGTGTTGCCAACGATTACCCAGGAGACAGAGTTTTGACGGAGCCCGAAGTCGGACAGCAGATCCTCCACTACCGAGTCATACGCAAGCTCGGCCAGGGGGGCATGGGCACCGTTTACATGGCCGAGGACACCAAGCTCAATCGGAAGGTGGCTCTCAAGTTCCTGCCGGCAGAAATGACTGCCGACCAGGCGCGCCTCAAACGATTCGAGCGCGAGGCCAAGACCGTTGCGGCCCTCAACCACCCCAACATCGTCACCATCTACTCAGTGGAGGAAGAGGGTGGGGTGCCGTTCATCGCCATGGAGCTGGTGGACGGCAAGGCCCTGACCGACCTCATCCCTGCTGAGGGCCAGAAGCTCGGCAGCTTCTTCGAACTGGCCATTCCCATCGCCGACGCGGTCAGCGCCGCACACGAGCGGGGCATCACCCACCGAGATCTCAAGCCCGGCAACATCATGGTCGGCAGCGATGGCCGGGTGAAGGTCCTCGATTTCGGACTGGCCAAGCTCCTGCAGGACTCAGAAGGCACCGATGCCACCACTCTGTCGACCGAGACCTTGACCAAGACCGGCAGCACGCTGGGCACGGTTACCTACATGGCGCCGGAGCAGCTCAAGGGCAAGGCACCAGACCAACGGGCGGACATCTTCTCCCTCGGCATCGTCTTCTATCAGATGGCCAGCGGCCAGCGGCCCTTCAAGGGCGAGACCTCGGCCGAGGTCATCTCTTCCATTCTGCGAGACGCCCCAAAGCCGGTAACCGATCTCAAGATCGAGCTCCCGTCTCACCTGGGACGCATCGTAAAACGGTGCCTCGAGAAGGCCCCCAATCGGCGGTACCAGACCGCCGCCGAGCTGCGCAGCGAGCTCGAAGAGCTCAAGCGCGAGATCGATTCCGGCGCGGTGTTCGAAGAAGAGGCCAAGACCAAGGCGATTACGGTGCAGCGCAAGTCTCGCCGGACCATGACCCTGGCTGGCGCGATCGGAGCCGCCCTGGCTGTCCTTGTCATCGGCTCGCTGTTTTGGCTCGGGGGTGGAGAACAACCCGCGGATCTGGAGCCCGTGGAAGGCGAGAGCACACTCAAGACGATTGCTGTATTGCCATTCTCGAGTGTCGGGGAAGGTGCCGGTCAGACCTTCTCCGACGGCCTCAACGAAGAGCTGACCAGCCTCTTTACGGCCCTGCCGGATATCCAGGTGGTGTCGCGGGCTACGGCTAACCGGCGGTTCCCGCCAGGGGCGACGACACGGGATATCGGCGAAGCCCTGGGTGCCGACTACCTCGTTCTGGGATCCGTGCGCTGGGGTGAAGCCGAAGAGGAGATCGAAACTGCGCGCACGACCCTGCAGGTGATTCGTGTAGAAGACGACATCCAGGTTTGGTCGGATAGCTTCGATCGGCGGCTCTTCGACCCTTTGGCCGTCCAGACCGAGATCTCACAGCTCGCCGTGCGGGACGTGGGCGCATCGGTGCTCGGACTTGCCGCCGAGCAGCTGCCCGCTGAACCCGAGATCGTCGAGCCGCCTGAGGTCGCAGAAGAGGAACCCGCTCCGAGAAGAGAGAGCACTCGCGCTCCTCCACCCCGGCCTGCAGCCCAGGCGACGGCTCCCCAACCGGAGGCGAGCTCCAAGCAGTCCAGGGTCACCAAGGTCGAGGAGGCGCCTGTAGGCACCCTGGATCCTTCGACGCCAGTCGCGAGCGTGACTCTAAACATCGAGTTGACCACATTCGAGCCCGAAGGCGTGCTCACGGTCTATGCCGACGACGTCCAAGTCCTGAGCGAGGATTATAAATTCCCAGGTCAAAAGAAGGGGTTGCTGGGCCGCAAGCGCGCTGGGATCTTCACTGCTCGCCAGGAAATTCCCGCCACCACACAGACGATTCGGGTCTATCTACTGGTGGGCAACGAAACCAAGCTCGTCACCCTTGAGCCCGAGATCGGCAGCGCACCGACCTACCATTTGGAGATCCTCCTTTCCCGCAAGGGCGAGCTCGAAGCACACCTTCGTTAGCCTCCCTTGTCGATATGCCTTTCGCCTATTACAAGCGACTCAGCCCGTCGCGGCAGGCGATCTACCGCCGGAGCGACGGCATCACTACGGTACCTTTGCCGGCGGCCCAAGCTCTGCAGTCGCTGATCCCCGATCTGTCGGCGGCACTCACGGATGAGGAGCCACGAGCCATCGAGCGTACCTGCCAGAAGATCGCTGACGGGCTCCTGGATCAGCTCGGCGCGCCACCGGTACAGGTCCTTGTCCAGGAGGTTCGACCCAGCAACACCTACGATGAGGTGCATGGGCTCTATGAGCCCAGCGATCCGCCCTATCGCTGCCGCATCTCTCTGTGGATGCGTACAGCTCAGCGTCAGGAGGTCGTTGCCTTCCGGACCTTCCTGCGCACCCTCTTGCACGAGCTACTTCACCATCTGGACTACGAGATCTTCGAGCTCCAGGAGAGCTTTCACACCAAAGGCTTCTACAAGCGAGAGTCGAGCCTCTTGCGCCAGCTTGTGCCTGCCACACAAGAATGAAACCCCACCCTCTTATCCGGAAGGTGGGGTTGCAGGGGCTGCCTCGGACAGCTCTCTAGATGATATTGGCGACCTTGCTGAGCGTTCGACGGGCCGATCGCATCGGCACCGAAACTTTGACGTGGACGTCCTCGTCATCCACGCGGACCTTGATGGCGCCGTTCTCCTTGTAGACGCGCACTCTGGTCAGCCCGTCTTCGACCTCGACCAGGGTGACGTCGGGGAGGTCGTCCAGCTCCTCGAGCATGGCCCGAACCATCGGCCCCCAATCACCCAGCTCCACATCGAGATCCAGCCAATCCTCCTCGGGCACCACCCAGGTCCCAGTCGTTACCGCCGCGTCGACCAGCGCCATGGGTATGGGCACATACAAGTTGAGGCCTTCGCTGGCATCCTGCACCCGAACCGTGGCGACACCGCCATAGGCATAGACCGCGCCGATAAGTGCCACCCAACTCAGGATCACGACCGCGAAAACGGCGGCGACGATCAGAAAGAAGCGTTTCATGGCCCTACTCTCCTTCAGTCGGCTTCGGCAATGTTGTCTACCCAGACGCGGACCTTCTCGTCATCGCCGGTAACCGTTACCAGCTCCCCTTCTCCCTCCTCCACCAGAGCCCGGATTGCGGCCTCGATGTTCAGCTCTTCACCTTCGCCGGAGAGCAGGGCATCGACGACTCCCAGGGGTACTTGGACCTCGACCCGCTCATTCTTGTCCTCTTCGATCACATGGACCTTCAGGTAGCCGGCTTCCTTCCAGACCCTGACCGACTCATCGTCCTCTTCGACCGTGACAAAGGTCATATCCGGGCTGTCCTTGATCTCCTGCCACAGCTCCCGAATCTCGGCCGGAGTCATTTGCCATTCATCCATGTGAATCTTGCCGTGGCGCAAATGCTCCTCTGGCACCATGGCGATGGCCTTCTCGACCATGGAGATCGGCACATTGACTTTCACCTTGGCGCCGTCGGTCTCGTCCACGCGCACGTGCAGCCATAGACCACTTGCCGATGCCATCCCCGCAATTCCGAGGCCGAGGACGATGAATGCCAGGATGGTGGGTTTTCGGGTTGTCATAGTTCGCCTCCCAGTGGTTCACAGCATGGGGCCGGTTCTTGACCGGCTATCTTTAATGACGAGCCGGGCGAAAAAAAGTTTCACGCAGCGGCTCGCTAGCCGATTGAGTACCTAAGCTGTCTTGGTACTGGCGATGTTCGCTACGTCTTTGAGACGGGCAGCCAGCCGCTCCCGCGTCTCCAGTACCAGGCTGAACAGGGCCGGTACCAGAAACAGGGTGAAGAAGGTCGACACCAGAAGCCCGCCGACGACGACACTGCCGAGACCCCGGTAGAGCTCCGAGCCGGCACCCGGAAAGAGCACCAGTGGCAGCATGCCGCAAACGCTGGTGGAGACACTCATGAAGATCGGTCGAATCCGATTCCCCACCGACTCGACGATGGCCTCTCGAGGTCCCATATCGTCATTGCGCATGTGGTTGAGCGACTGGTGGACGATGAGAATGGCGTTGTTGACCACCGTGCCCACCAGGATGATGAACCCCAGCATGGTGAGCACATCCAGGGATTGGTAGGTAAAAAGATTGACCGCCGCCAGACCGAGAAAGCCCCCCAAAGCGGCCTGCGGAACGGTGAAGAGGATGACCAGAGGATAGAGAAAGCTCTCGAACAGGGCAGCCATCAACAGGTAGGTGATCACAATGGCCAGTACGAGGTTCCACACCAACGCTTGGCCCGTCTGGGTCAGCTTGTCTGCCGAGCCCGAGAGGCGTGCCCGGTACAGAGCCCCCAGCTTGCCCTCTTGTCGCATGGGTTCGAGTATGTCGTCCTCGATCGCGCTCATGGCAGCCTGCAGCGGCATCTCCTCTGATGGGCTGACGGCGATGGTGATGGATCTCTGGCGCTCGCGATGGGCGATGGTGGCGGGTCCGTTCTCCAGCTTGACCTCGGCCACCGAGCCCACCGTCACCAAC
>Ga0255052_10000258_pt1 | contig 41577 bp, 45 predicted proteins | sample JV7_2_21_MG_FD_188632 | JGI IMG/M metagenome (GOLD analysis project Ga0255052, IMG submission 188632) | Seawater microbial communities from Jervis Inlet, British Columbia, Canada - JV7_2_21 | ecosystem: Environmental > Aquatic > Marine > Inlet | place: Canada: British Columbia | collected...
AAATCGGAGGAGGCATTACAAAAGGTAGAGCAGGAAGCCGATAGGGCAAGAAAAGCCAAGTCGCGCTTCTTGGAGACTGCGAGTAATGATATTCGACACGATCTGCAGACCTTGAGCCTGCTTAATCGTGCGTTGTGTAAAACGGTCACACAAGCGAAAGCGCAGGAAATGTTCGCGATGCAAGGTAACGCGCTCGCTCGTTTGAGAGATCTTATGAACTCTCTCCTGGAAATCAGCGAATTTGAATCAGGCGAGGTTGAACTGAAGATCACGGAAACACCAATTCAGGGGATATTTCAGGAACTGCAGGATGAATTTGAATACCAGGCACAGGCAAAAGACTTGCAGCTGGAATTTAGTTCACAATCTGAGGTTGCGCATTCAGATAAAACGCTGTTGACACGAATCGTTCGGATCCTGGTGTCAAATGCCATCCGCTATACGAATCAGGGTGAGGTAGAAGTTTTCTGTAGTTGCGAGCCCGGCGGATTGAGAATCACTGTCCGGGATTCCGGCATTGGCATCGCAGCCGACCAACTGGCCAGGATATTCGATGAGTTTTATCGGGTTGAAAATGACCCGGCCGACAGGAATGGCGGTCTCGGTCTGGGCCTCTCGATCGTTGAGCGTAGCGTCAATCTCCTGGGAACAGAGATGGAGGTGGAGTCCGAGCCAGGCAGAGGATCCAGTTTCTCACTGCTTGTGCCCGCCGCGGTAAGCTATTGAACAATAAGGCCAAAGAGCTTCCACTTTCAAACTGAAAATCCACGTCTCGGCGGTTCAGCCATGGATTGCAGTCGAAAGAAGGCTCAGCGCGACAATCATCCCAATCGCCAATGTGAGCGCTGCTGCGATTCCGCGTTGATCGGGGGATAGTGGTCTGAACCAGGTCGCGACCAGCCCGGCCAGTGCCATGGGGAAGGCAGCGCGCCAGAGCTCGCTTTCCGCCTGCGGGCCGCCTCGTCGCATGACTTCTCGTACCATTCCCATGGCGCGCGCAACGGGGCCCAACAGTTTCGTGCTCTGGCTGCGTCGCAATGCTTTCCCGTCCGTCGTGGTCAACTCAAATGACGGCATCGAATCCCCGGGTGCAGCTGCACTCCTGGCGAAACGCAGGTCACGGAACATCAACCAGGTCGTAAATCGTTGGTAGCGATAATCACTCATGTTTTCCCCCTAGCCGAATGTCGCTTGATCCTCGATCTCTACGCCGTGTGTCAACGTTTTGTGAACCGGGCACCGAGCGGCGATCTGAGCAAGGCGTTTTCGCTGCGCTTCGTCGAAGTCACCTTCGATGTGAACATTGCTCGTAATGCGCTCGATGAAACCCCTGTCAGGAATGTCACAGTCCTCGCAGTCGTCGGCGTGTACCCGTGCGAAGTCGTAGGAAGTGCTTACCGATTTCAGTGGCAGTCCTTTGCCCCGGCAGTACCAGGCAATTGTCACGCAAGTGCACGCGGCCAACGAGCCCAGCAGCAACTCATAAGGGTTTGGGCCAGTATCGGTACCGCCTGCAGCCAGTGGCTCGTCGGCGGCCCACTCGTGTCGTCCGTTGGACAGCGTGACTGCCATTCCGGCGGTCAGCGTTGCGGTTATTTGCGTCATGTCGTTCTCTCGGAGTCCTGCAGTTGCTCGAATTCGGCCTCGGTGTAGCGTTGCGTAATGTGTTGCGGGCAGTTCCAGTCGAATGCGGCGACCTCAATGTAGACAACGCGCTCCACCAGCGCCCGGTAGTCAGGCTGCTCAACCGCGGCAAGATCGTCTGCGTGTACGTCTTGCGCATTTTCAACACGCATGTGACCCAGAATCTTGAGTCTGCGCCGATTCGGGTAGTCCATCAATATTAATGAAACTCGGTCATTACTCGATACGTTGCCCACGCTGACCAGCTGCGTGTTGCCACGAAAGTCTGCGTAGGCCAGGCACCTGGGCCCGATAACCCGCAGAAAACCGGCCGGACCACCGCGATGTTGTACATAGGGCCAGCCGTCCTCATTAACGGATGCCAGGTAAAAGGTATCGCGCAAAGCAATAAAACCGGCTTCCCTTTCGGTGAGTTCGTCATTCGGACCGGCGTTCTCGCTAAAGCGTTCGAGCCGCGCCCGCGAACCGTGCTGTTCCTGCGCGGCCTTGACGCTGTCGGTGAACATGATTTCGGCGAATTGGTGTGACATCGTAGTGTCCTTAAAAAGAGCGGCCGCATCGCTGCGGCCGCAATGCTGGGTATCAAGCCATCAACACTGTCGTATCGTATGAACGCCTTCGGCATCGAGAAATCGCCATAGGCATTCTCAAGACAACGGCTACGCAATTGATCGTTTCAGGGATGTTCTGGTGGGTAGTCTTGGGAATCGGCCTCTACGAATACGCCATCCGAACACTCCCGTGCTTCGGATCAACCCGCCTGTCCGCGCCGCGCTCAGGTCAGCGCGACAACCTGCGGTGTCACGAGGTTCGCAAAGTCGCGATACGACATCTGGACGAGTTCGGAGTGCGTACCCGCGTTGAATGCGATCTCATCGTCCTCAGTCAGCTGCTCGGCGACATAGACGCCCATGTCGTAGAGGTTGCCGAATGGTGGCATGGCGCCGACTTCGCAGTCCGGAAACAGCTCATTGAACTCATCCTCGCTGGAGAGCGTGACCTCGTCAGCACCGATGGACTCCTGCAAATGCCGGAGATTCACGCGGCGCGACGCCGGCAGGACGGCCATCGCGAACTTGTCGTCGATTTTCACAATGACAGTTTTTGCCAACTCCTTGCCCGGAATACGGGTCAATTCCGCGATGCGCTGTGCGGTGTAGGCGGGTGAGTGGCTGATCGTGACGTATCGGATCTCGTTCTGATCAAGGTAGTCTTGCAGTTTCTGGGTAGGCATCTTCTTTCCCCTCCGTCGACTCCATACCTGACACAGTAACTATAGCCGAAAGTCCGGGGATCAAGGGCACGATTCCATCAACTAACGCCCGATCAGCCGGTCGACGCACCTCAAACGAACTTTCGCGCGCTTTTAATCAGGTCATAGGCGGTATTGATCTCCCGCGAGCGTTCCTCGGCCACCGCGCGCATGCTCTCTGGCAATCCTCTCGCGGCGAGCTTGTCGGGATGGTTCTTGCTCATGAGCTTGCGATAGGCGCGCTTGATTTCCGCAGGGGGAGCCTCGGGGGACACGCCGAGCGCCGCGTACGCATCGGCCAGGCGGTCTTGCGAAGGCTCTGCGCCGCGAGCCGACGGGCCAGCCGTCCCCGCGCGCAGCAGGGCTTCCAGTTGTGCGACGTCCTGCTCGCTGAGGCCCAGCCGCCGCGCGATGCGTACCAGCATGGCGTGCTCGGCCGGGTCGACCTTGCCATCCGCGGCAATGGCCATGCACTGCAGCTGCAGGAAGAGCTGCACCAATGGCGCGCGGCGGCGGCTCAGCTGCGCGAAGCGGTCGACGGCCGCGTCCAGGTCGAAGTCCGGCTGCTTGCCGCGGTTGAATGCCGCCCTGGCCTGCTCACGTTGTTCCGCCCGCAGGTTCAGCATGCGCATGATCTGCTCGGCCGCTTTGATCTCGTCGCGCGTGACGACCTTGTCGGCCTTGCACAACGCACCCATGATCGAGAACGTCGTGTCGATGAGTTGAGACTGCACGACATGCAGTCCGCCGAGGATGGATTGCCGCAGTGCCTGGCTGGCGGCGTAGCCGATCAGGCCACCGATGAGGAAGCCCGCAGGACCACCGAAGATGAGGCCGATGAAAGCGGCAATGAAAATAAACAGCATGCGCGTAGTCTAACAGCGAGGCCTGTACTGCTGGGCGGTGCGCATAAGTAGTTCTACGCGTTGAACGCGGCGGCCATGAGCCGCATTACAACGGGTGTGCACATGAAGCCGGAAGGTCATAATGGCGGCAACAATGCCTGCCGACAAACACTACCTGGTCGTCGTTGCGGACGAGGCCAGCGCGGTGTTCTACACGCGCAGAAAAGTTTACAGCCCGTTGCGGAGGTGGCGCACGTTGTCGAATGATGAGGCGCGCATGAAAACCGGCGAGTTGATCGCCGATCGCGGCGGCCGCAGCTTCGATAGCCACGGCCAGGGCCGCCACACCCTGACGAGCGAGAAAGCAGGCCCCAAAGAGCACATCGCGACCGTGTTCGCCAGGCAGATCGCCGAAAGCGTCTCGGCCGACCTGCAAAGCGGTTTGTGTCTCGGCTTCGCACTGATCGCAGCGCCGCGTTTCCTGGGCGAATTGCGTGCTGAAATCAGCACATTGGTAAAGGTAGAGCCCTACACGACGGTTGCCAAGGCTGTGGTCGGCAGTGAAGACACTGTGATCGAGAGGCTGCTGGAGCTGCGCTAATTATCTTCTCGTCTACGCGACGGGAAGCCCGGCATCTCTCCATGCTTTCAGTCCTCCCTCGAGGACCATGACGCCACTGACGCCCTGGGCGTCAAGAATTGCTGCCGCTTTCTGACCTCGTCCGGCGGAACCACACATGGTGACGATAAGACTGTCGGGGACGTTGTCGCGACTCCGGGCAAACTCCGCCAGGTCGGGAATAGGGACGTTGATGGCACCCGGCACATGCCCTTCGGCAAATTCCTCGGGAGTGCGGGCGTCGATCAATGTAACTGCTCCGCCCTCTTCGAGGAGGCGTTCCAGGTCCTGCACACAAACAGTGTCTGCCGGTTTCTCACTCATTGAAGTCTCCGTTGCCTCATCACGTGGTCAGGAGATGGACGAGCCGATCCGAGACCGTGTCTATCTCCTGCGCGGTTGTCATCCGACCCAAACTGAAGCGTACGGCACCGGCGCCTGTTTCCTGCGATACGCCCATCGCTTCGAGCACGGGCGAGAGTTCCACCCGTCCGGTATGACAGGCAGAACCGGTGGATGCCGCAACCTCGGGCATCTTCTCGAGAATCTCGGCACCGACTCGGTCCACGAACGAGACATTGAGCGTGTTGGGCAATCTGTTCTCCGGATGACCGTTGAGCACGACGTGATCGCCGAGAGCTTCCCGCAGCGCTACCCAGAACCGGTCTCGCAGTGCCTCGATGTTGGCTACGTGAGAGAGGTCACTCGCCAGTTCACAGGCCTCGCCAAGCGCCGTCGTCAGCAACGCGCTTTCAGTCCCCGCGCGACGGCCACTCTCATGGCTTGCCCCGTGAAGCAGTGGCTCGACCTCAATGCCACTGCGTACGTATAGCGCGCCGACTCCTTTGGGGGCGTACAGTTTGTGCCCGGCGATGGTCAGCAATTCGACACCGAGTTCGCCGACTTTGGTGGGGATCTTGCCCACGGACTGGGCGGCATCCGTGTGGAAAGGAATGCCATGTTCCTGCGCGATACCTGCACATTCTTCGATGGGTTGAACGGTGCCGACCTCGTTATTCGCGTGCATGATGCTGATCAGGATCGTGTCGGCACTAATGGCCTGGCGCAGGTCGTCTGGATTCATGCGGCCTGTCGAATCCACCGGGAGCCAGCTTATTCGTGCGCCAAGACGCTCAAGGAATTTGCACGGACCGACGATCGCCGGGTGCTCGACTTGCGTCGTGATGATATGTGCGCCTGGCTTCTGGCGTGCAAAATACAGGCCCTTGAGTGCGAGGTTGTTCGATTCACTGCCACCGCTTGTAAATACAACTTCTGTCGGTGAGCATCCAAGAAGATCCGCGACTTGCTGTCTTGCCATATCCACTAACGCATGCGCCGGAGCTCCGGCCCAATGCGCGCTCGACGGATTCCCGAAATCACGTTCAATGGTCTGTTGCATGGCCGCCGCGACCTTGGGATCGATTGGCGTGCTCGCGTTGTAGTCGAGATAAATCGGTTTCACGGCGTACCGCTTTCCACCGGAAATCCGGCCGCTTTCCACTCGGGATAACCCTCTTCGAGACGTCGTGCCGAGAATCCCTTCTTTCTCAATGCCGCAACCGCCTCGAATGCGAGCACGCAATATTCCCCCCTGCAGTAGGCGATGACGTCCTGCTCTTTGGGCAGATTGGCCAGGTGTTGCTCGATTTCGTCGAGCGGTACGTTCAACGCGCCCGGAATGTGGCCGTTCTCATATTCCTCGGTCGGCCGGACATCAAGGACGGTGACCAGGCCGTCCTTACTGCGTTGCAAGAGCTCCCTCCTGGATACCGCCTCCAGGCTATCGCGATCGTTGAAGAAGCCAACGATGACATCGTTCACGTCACTGATATGCCGCTGGCCCGTTCGCCGCAGACCACGAAGGAGATCAATCACATCATCACCGGCCACTCGATAGAAAACGTAGAGGCCTTCTTTACGTGATGTAATCAGACCTGCGCGCCGCAACTGCTGCAGGTGCCGGGATGTGTTGGCGACAGTCAGGCCCGCCACTTTCGCCAGTGCCTCCACGCTACGTTCGCCTTGCGCCAGCAACTCCAGCAATTCCAGTTTGTGGGGATGACTCAGCGCTTTAGCCACCTGGGCAAACTGCTCGAACAATCGGTATTTAGGGCTTTGGGTTTGCAATGCTATCTCCGTGGGAATTATCAGAAATCATAACGCAAGGTCAGGTAGAGGTTGTCATTTCTGTCGAATTGCCCGAGAAACGTCGTTTGCTTCTCGCCGCCGAAGATATTCGCCCCGAGCGCGGTCGAAAAATTGTCCGAGATCCTGTATTTGGCTTGTGGCTGCAGCAGATAGTCTTGCTCTGCCGGGCTGTAGAAAGCAAACAACGACAGCCTCCAGGTCTGGTGTTTCAGAAAACGGGTCAAGCGCAGTGTGACAATGTCGCGATACTCGTTCCTTGGCGTGCTGACAGCGGGGAGTGTTCGTTCGTAAGCGTCGTAGTCCATCATGACCTCGGCATAATATTGGACACCAATATTGAAATCCTCTGAGAGTTGCCTTTGGTAGCCGAGCAGAAAACGGGCCTCTGAATTGGCGATCGCGGGATTGACGCCCGCGCTGTCATCGCGTGAATCGTAATAACCGCCCTCGAGGCTTAGAACCCCTCCCATCGCCTGTCCTTGTGCGCTGACGCCGTACACCGAAAGCGCCGGAAAAAAATGGGTAACCTCGGTCGGCACGTCGTAGTCGTCGGGCACCTGGCCTGGCGAACGCCAATAACCGCGGTAGGCGTACGCGGATGCATCAAAACCGCCAATTCGGCGGTACGCTCTGAGGGCAATTTCCGGGTTATCGAGGCCGGTGTCGGGATGGGTCTCAATGCGGTCGGCGACGCCCGCGAAATCGTCGTGCAGGTAAAATCGCCGGGGCGTCGGCAATGTATCGGGTCTGAAGTCGGTCACGATAACAAGTTCGACGTTGAGTGGCTTGGTCGAGTAATTCGCACGTACGCCGTCGACACCGAGCTTGAGATATTCGAGGGGTCTGCCGGAGAAGAACGAGACCCAATCCTTGGGAAAGACGTCGTTGATGAAGAGTAGATCGCCAACACCCCACGTAGCGATTTGCCGGCCTGCCCGCAAGTCCAGTTTGCGAGTTGAATAATCCACATAGGCCTCACGCAAATCGACGTCAAACTCGCCCGCGACGGAATCGTGCGTACCGTCAACTTTGACACGCGCCTCAAGCTCAATATTCTCAGACCACACCGATAAATCGAGACGCAAGCGCTCTTCGGCGAGAAGAAATCGATGTCCTTCGGGCGTTTCTCCCGACGACAGCCTCGAATAGGTTCCGAGCAGGAAATTCTCGACATCAATGCCCCAGCTATTGCCTGGCTCTTGAGCCAGGCTTGTTGCTGATGCCAGCGCCGTTGCAAACAGCATGGCGATACCGGCGAATCGCAGAGTTCGTGAAGCGGTCATCTGATAGAAATTCAGCGATGCGTCAAACGCCGCGGACTACCGGATCCAGGTACGCGGCGGACGCCGCATGTGCCGTTCGCTGAAGTCGTCGTCGCTGAGCGCCAGGTCGTAAGCTACCGAGGTGACGGCAACCTCCGTTCGATGTCCGGTTTTGACGTTCTCCATCGTGCGTTTCATGATGGTCCGGTAGACATGCCGAGCATCCCCTTCGCCGGCGGCAATATCCTCGATGGCGTTGGCAGTGAAAATACGCTGCAATTGGTTTTGCGCGTCGTAATACTCGATCTTGAGTGGCAGGAAACTGTCAGCGGCGATCCACGACACTCGTCGCGTAAAAGCAGCCTGGGTACGTGGGATGCTCTCTACGACGAAGACCTCGCTGTCATTCAATACTTCATCACCGAGAAGACGATGTGTGTCTTCTGACACATCGCGGCCGGATACGTCTTCGTAGCTGAAATCGGAGCCCACGAAACTCGAGTATTTGTCCTCCGCGGCAATACGTCGAATGAGGTCGACCGCCGGGACGTAGATCCATCGATCATCGTCGCGCCCGGGGTATTTCCAGACCATCAAGGTCAGACCACGCACATCACCCGGTTCGTGAAAGTACATGAAATATTTCTGCTGACCGGCATCTTCCTGGTTTCTGCGCAGCATCGTGAGCACCCGCTTGCGCGTGCGGCCTTTCTGATCGATCAGTTCCATCGTCATCATGCCCTTCGCGTCCTCGCCGGCGAAGTAATAGGCACGCTGCGAACGCTCCATGATGTCATCGGCGTTGCTGGAATCACTATCGGGAGACTGTGGCCATGCGACGATCGAGGCGGTCATCGCGGCCCACCCGGCGCAGAGGGCCAAAGCGGAGCGCGCAATAGTCGGATTCACGTGGCGCCTCCCGGAATGATGCGGGCGCCGACAAAGCGCAGCGCAGCCGGTAGCATGAAGAGCGTCGCCAGGGTGCAGAACAGCATTAGCGAGGCGAAGAACAGGCCCACCGTAATGTAAGGGCTCAGGGTGGAGAGTGTCAGCGGCAGGAAACCGATGGTAATGATGATGGCGTTCCGCGCAATGGCGCGACCCGGCTCACCGAACATGTATCGGTTTGTATGCTCGACATTTCGCGATTCGACCACGTGTGCCTTGAAGCGCTGCAGGAAGTGAATCGCGAAGTCGATGCCGAGTCCGAGTGTCAGGGCCGCACAGACGGCAATCGGCATGTTGTAGTCCAGGCCAATCCAGCCGACGAGACCATAGGTGAGAATGATAGACCCCGACAGCGGCACCATGGCGAGTACGCCGAAGGTAACCGAGCGGAATTCCAACAGCATTAACAGGAACACAACAAGGAAACTGCCGAGCACTGCTTTCAGCATGCCGGTCACCATCAGGTCTTGCCAGATCTTGTTGATATAGGTCAGGCCTGATAACTGCAGTGCAAGGCTCGCGGGCGGCGGATTCGCCTCTACGAATGCAGCAAGCCGGTCCTCGACATCCTGCATCTGCCGGTTGTCACCGCCTTTCATCTGAATCCAGATATTGGCTTGACGCTGTTCCCGGTCGATAAAGTTGTCGAGATCGTTAGGATCGCCCGACGACTGGAACAGGAACAGAAATTGACCGACGGCCTCGCTGCTGTCGGGCACCGTGTCGTATGCCGGGTCATTGTCGTGGAGCACGAAATTGATGCGCTTGACGATGTCGGCGACCGATGAGGTCTTGCCAACGAGTGGATCGGACTCCAGGTTCTCTTGCAATCGTTCGATGTAGGCGACGATGTCGGGCTGTTTGATGGCCTCGGCTTCCTGAGCATCGATAACGAGATAGGCCATGTAGGTGCCGCCGAACAGTTCGTTCATCTCGGTATCCGCAAGGCGCAGGGGATGGTCAGGCTTGAACCACTTCACGGGGTTGTCGTTGACCTCAATTTGCCAGAGTCCGGCAATGCCGAAGGCGAAAGCCGCCAGGCCGAGGATCAATACCACCCGGGCACGGGAGAAGGCGATGCCGCCAAGCGAGCCGAGCAGACGATAAAGTGGACCCGAGTGTGCATCGCCCTCGCGGTAGAGACGCTTCTTGAGCTTGTCGTCATCCATGAGGCTGATAACGGCAGGCACGATGGTCAGGGCCAACAACCACGCCGCGCCGATTCCGAATGCCACGAACAGGCCGAATACGCGCACCGGTGGGATGTCGGCCAAGGCGAGCGATGCAAAGCCCACTCCCGAGGTCAGCGATGTGTACAGCATCGGCTTGTAGAGCGGCCGCATGGCCTCGATCAACGCGCGCCGCTTGTCGCCGAGCACACGGTAGCGATCGAAAAACTCACTCAGGATGTGAATATCGTCGAGGATGGCGATCGGCATCAGAAACACCGGGATCATCGAGCTCATGATGTGGACGGTAAAGCCCAGGCTGATGAGAGCTCCCATGGCCCACATTACGGAGAACATCGCTGTGATGGCGACCGGAACAAGAAAAGCGCTTTGCCGGAACATCAGAAAGACGATGGCCAGGATCACCATGAAAGCCAGCGGTGCGACGATGGCCATTTGTATAAACATCTCGTAGCCGAAAGTGTCTTCCGATACCGGCAGGCCGGCCAAATGGTACTGTTGCCCCGGCAATAGCTCGCGCGTGAGAATGGCCTCGATCTCACCGGCGATGCGATAGCTCATGTCCTTCTGTTCAATCGGTATGTAGAGCGCGATTGCGGTGCCGTCGGCGGACGCTATCTTTTCGTGAAGAAACGGGTTATCGGCGATGTCTTGGCGTAGCAGGGCCTGGTCTTCTGAGGATCGTGGTATCTCACGCAGCACCGGGCGGATATCGAGCAGTCCACCGGAAGACTTCACGTTATCCGTGGTCGCCGGGCTGATGACATCTTCGATAATGACACCGTCGATCTTCAGTATTTCTGCCGTCGCTCGCAGGATTCCGTCGAGGGATTCGGGCCGGAACACATCTGTTTCATCCACAACGCCGACAACGATCAGATCGTGGATGCCGAATTCGTCCTTGGTCTGGTTATAGAAAACACGGTCGGCCTGGTCAGCGTCGAGCATGTTCTCGGGGTCGGCATCGATTGTGACGCTCGGAAACTGGAGCCCGAAAAGTACCGTGATCAGGGTCATTATGGCGATGACGGTCTTCGGCCGGTCTATGGAGAACAGCGTGAGTTTCTCAAACATGTGCATCTCTCTTGATCACCAGACCCATTTCGGGCTCTTGTTGGCGCCGCGTCGCAGCTTCCATATGTAATAGTTTGAAAAGAAGCGCTTGGCCCACAACCAACGCTTGCCGCTACTTAAAACGGATACATTTCGGGGTGGGCGCACAGGGTCGGCGACGATATGCGCACCTTCATCGCCCATATCCATGATGCATTCGGCCATCAGTTCGTGCGTCGTCTTCTGCCTGCCCAGAATGTCCGCTGCGATGTTCTTCGCGGCGATACCGGCCATCTGCTCGGTCATGTGGCCGGTCTTCGGGAAGTTTACCGGCACCGGGGTTTGTTCCACCGGGGGCAGGGCGACGGCGACGCCGACCGCATAGATATGGGTGAACTCTTTGTGGCAGTAATACGCATCGACTGGAATGAAGCCCTTTGGATTACCAAGCCCCGGCGCTTCTGCGACCGCCTTTACGCCAGCCAGCGGCGGAATGACGAGTGAGTATCTGGATTCGAATACCGAGCCATCAGCGGTTTCGACCGAGTCCCCGGCGATCTTCGATATGGCCGCCGACGTGTGATAACGGACGTCGCGATCCTCGAGTTCTCCTTCCAGGTATTGCCGGATCTTACCGAAGCCCCCCACGCCGAAATGGCCGAGGAATGGCTCGGGCGTGATGAAGGTCATCGGGGCCTTATGGCACAGCTTGCGTTGCTTCAGCGCGTGGTGGGCCTCGAACAGAAACTCGTAGGCCGGTCCGAGGCAGCTCGCCCCCGGCGCGCAGCCGATGACCATCGGGCCGGGATCTTCAAGAAAGGCAGCCCAGGTGTCGCGTACCTCTTCGGCCTCTGGCGATGACATCAGTGAATGTCCCGGTCCGTCGAAGGGGCCGAGGCCAGGCACCGCCTCATTGGCACTGCGATGGCCGGTGGCGACGACGAGATAGTCATAGTCGAAGGTTTCCGCGGCCGTATGAACCTGGCTCGCCTTGGGGTCGATTTTGTCAACCGCCGCTGCAACGAAATCGATGCCCTTCGATTTCAGCGGGCCCTCGAGCCCGAATGAGATGTTGTCGATCGTCTTCGACCCCATAGCGACCCAGGGCAGCGACGGGATGAAGATGAACCGGGGTTCCTTGGCGATGACGGTGATCTTGTGGCCCTTGTGCGGCAAGAGCCGCCGCAAATCGAAGGCCACATTAAGGCCTCCGAATGATCCGCCAATGATTACGATACGCATGTTGTTTGACTCCTCTCGGCCATTACAGCCTGCCAATCAGAAAACCAGGACCTTGTCGGCGGCGAGCGTGAGGTCAGCCAGCTGCGGCATAGTGCCGCGCGTCGCACCCGGAACCAGTTCTCCCTCCCCGATACCGCGTGCATCCATGCAGGTGCCACAGAGCACGACGTCAGCCTGCCGGATGACTCCCTTGAGCATGTTCTCGAGGTTGTAATAACCATCAGGCGTACTTTGTCCAGCCTTTGCGGCAAGCACGGCGTCAGCCATCAGGAATACGGAGATTTCCGGTCCTTCCTCCCTCTTCAAGAGTGCCAGCGCAAGCCTTAAAGCATTGAAGCAGCGCTCGGTCCCATAGGGTGGATCGTTGATGATGAGCAGGATCTTCATCGTCGGCCTCGCTGTTAATCTAGTATTCTCTAGAATAGTTGAATAGTAGTCCTGGCGAGGGAAATGTCAAGCATTGGTAAGAGCGAACAATCTATGCGAAGACCGGCAAAACGCAGGCCACGCTTTTCGGCGACCTGCGAGTACTCGGGGCCAACTATCGTGGCGGGTGAAACGACGCGAATTCGTTCACGCAGCCCGGTCCGACCGGTGGTGATGGCGGGCAGGCGAGGCCAGCCGTACCGATTTGGTTAGCCACCGGTCCCCACAATCCGGCCATACCGTGCGAGCGCAGCACCACGTGGATTTCCGCGCCGCCGAAGTTTTGCAGGCCGTAGTTTTTCGTATTCGCGAAAAGTTCTCGCGAGGTTCGGCCAGACAAGATTTTCAGCGACGAGTTAGCCGATCCCGTGCCGTCGGCCACAAAACCGCCACCCCAAAATACCGATGCCCGGATACGTGGATCGCCGCCGAATGCTTCGAGATCGGCGACCACGCACGCATTCGGAGTCGCGCAAAGTTCAGGGTGATTGAATACGGCGATCCAGATCGAATACGCCCAGTGCGCTTCCAGCGCACTCGACGTGACGTTCACGTCGACCTCGCAGTTGCGAAAATCGCGAATCAGCGTCGTCGCGCCGAACACGGCTTGGTCGGTACCGAAAATGACATGGTCACTGATCTCCACGGATTCTCGGACGGGTTTCGAGGGGCGGCAGCGGTCTGCGTAGCCCCGGTCGCGGTCCGCCAAGGCGGACTGCGCCAGTGCCAGGCCGCACATCACGGCGAGCGTTGTCATCAAGCAATACTGTTTCATCATGGTCTCCTTAACCTTCAAGCGTGAAAAGAAGACACCGGCGTCTGTCTTGCCACGGACGACAGCTGTTTCGCCCGCCGCACGGACTGTCCTGGGTGTCCGTGCAGGATCGAAGCTACGCGGTGGAGCCTGGCGCCGCGTGACAAACGGCTGAAGAAAGTGTGAAGCTTCGGATTATCATTTAGAATCAGATAGATAGGCAACGCACACGGACAGGCAGGTCGACACCGCATCGGGCACACATGGACCAAGACGCACATCCACAGACACGCCTGATGGCCGGAGACCTGGTCTTGGACGTGGCCACGCGCCAGATTACGGTGGGCGGGAAGGCCGTCGACCTTCCTCGCCTGTCGTATCGCCTGCTCGAGATGTTGATGCAGGAGGCCCCCCGCGTGATCGGCCCCGACGAGCTCATCGACACGGTCTGGCGAAAGCGGGTCGTATCGCCGGAGACGATCACGCAGCGGGTCAAGCTGTTGCGACAGGCGCTTGGCGACGATGCGAAAGAACCGCGCTACGTCGGCGTCGTGTGGGGGCAGGGCTACCGTATGCTCGCGCCGGTTGAGCGCAGCGGCCCGGACGGACCTTCATTCTCGACCAACCTGTTGACCGAACTCAGTCGGCGGCGTGTGGTACAAGTGGCGCTGCTGTATGCCGCCATCGCCTGGAGCATCACGGAAGTCGTCTCGTTCCTGCTGGACGCCATCCCGGTATTTCCGGCGTGGTCGAAGTCACTCGTGGCAATCGTGTTCGTGGTGGGATTCCCGGTCGCGATGTTTCTCGCCTGGCGATTCGACATCGGGCCCGGCGGCATCCGGCAGACCGCGACATTGAGCGCGAGGGGGCGCATGACCATTGCGGCGGCGATGCTGCTGATGGTCAGTGCCACGGCAGGGCTTTTCTACCTGATTTACCCGAGCGTGAGCGAGCCACCCGGCGACCGCCGGTATACGCAGGTCGAGTTTCGCGAGGACGCCGTCGCCGTATTGCCGTTCCGCCTGGCGAGCAGCGATCCCAATGACCGTTACATGAGCGAGGGCGTCGCGGGCGAATTGCGCGCACAACTCGGCCGCGTCGGCGGGCTCAGGATCGCGGCGGAGACGTCATCGACAGCGTTTCGCGACCAAAACGTGCTGGCGCAGGAGATTTCCTCGCGGCTGGGCGTCGGCCGGCTGATTGAAGGCAGCCTGACGCGACAGGGCGAGTCCCTGCGAATCTCGGTGCAGATCATTGACGGGCTCAGTGGCCTGCAGGCGTGGTCGAAACCTTACGATGGCACGGTGGCACAGCTCCTCGAGATGCAGCAGGAGATCGCGTTGGACGTCGCGCGGCATCTCGTCGATGCGGAGCATCCCGGCGACGTGGTTCTCGACCCGGTCACGCTCAGTGCCTCGGCTTACGACCTGATGTTGCGCGCGCGTTTCATCGAGCAGGAAATTCGCGACGAACAGGTTGTCGACTTCGACAAACACCGCCGCGTGATCGAGCTGTATCGCGGTGCTACCGAAGCAGACTCGACATCGGCGATTGCCTACAGTCGCCTGGCAAGTGCATATCTCTACATTGGCGATGCCCAATCAGCCGACGCCCCGATTTTTCGGGCACTCCAACTCGACCCCGACCTCTCCGACGTGCAATACACGCTCGGTCATTACTACTGGGTGACCAACCAGGAACTTGCTGGCGAGGCGTATCGCGAGGCGATCCGGCTGGATCCTGAAAACGCCAAGGCGCTCGGTGCGTATGGGGCCTGGCTGCTGGCGCAGGCGAAAGCGAGCCGGGCAGGCGAGTACTACCGGCGTGCGTTGAACCTGGACCAGCAGTCCCTCGAACGCTATCGCGATCTCGGCGGGTACTACGGCGCTACGGGACAGCGGGAGCAGGCGCTGCTGCTCGCGCAGGACATCCAGCTGCGTTTCGACGACGTGCGGTCCTACCAGGTACTCGCCCGTATCTTCGAGCAGACCGGGGATGTCGACGTCGCGATCGCCTGGGTGCGAAAGGCGGTCCAGCGCGAACCGGACAACCCGGAGTTCAAATGGCAGCTCGCCGAGCTCTATTCACGTATCGGCGATGCCGACACAGCCAATTTCCTGCAGCCCGAAGCGGGGCTTGCACAGTTGTATTGGCAGCGGCGTTACGACGAACTGATCGACGCGGCGGAAGAGGCGATGTTCGACTATCCGAGCGAACTGCCGATCCGCTACCTGCTGGCGTTCGCGTATAACGTCAAAGGCCGCTACGAAGATGCGATCAGTCTGCTGGAGCGCAGTGGCTTACCGCAACGGGCATACTCGAGCAGCCGTTTCGCGCCCGCGGTCGAGGCGCTTACCACGCTGGCGAACGCCTACCACGAAGCCGGACGCGTCGAGGAGGCGAACGAAGCTGTCGCGTTCGTCCTCGATTACGTTGCAAGTACGATCGGGAGCGGCGTGGATGAGCATTACTGGCCGTATCTTTACGGTGCGTGTGCGCAATCGATCGCGGGCCGGACCGAAGCAGCGCTGGAGCATATCCGCGCCGTAACGAACACCTCGGAACTCGTGTGGGAGCCGGTGTTGCGTGACGCGCCTTGCTTCAAACCGTTCAGAACTCACCCGGACTACCTGGTGGTGCTCGACAAGATCGAGCGGCGTAAAAAGGAGCTGCGGGAGCGCCTGCCCGAGACACTGGAACGATTCTCGGATGTAAACGACTGACGTTCAGAAAGAGCGGGTGAGGGAAACGATCGCCGCGTAATCCATTATATGGACCTGCTCGGCCCAGGTCATCGTCATCACGGATGTCGAGAGCGAGTATTTGTCGTTGACGGCCCAGTCGATACCGATGCCGACATTCATGTAGTTGTGTTTCAACTGGCGATCGTGCTGGTACCAGTGCTCGTCCGTAAGCGGCGGGGGGAAGTCGTCGGGGAATTTGAGGCCATGGCCTTTCTTGAGCATGAAGAACACGCGTCCGGAAAGCCGCGGACCGAAGAAGTAGCCGGCATCGCCATAAATGCGCCAGTGGTCGATGTTGGTTCCGAGCGTCTCCTCAACGAACACGTAGCCGATGCCCAATCTGAAGAAGGCGTCGGAGATCGGCGGGACATAGGTGAAGTCCGCGCCGACATCGAGCTTGTTCAGATTCTGCCCGACCGCGGCGTGGGCGTAGAACGGATAGTCGTTACTCGGGATACCGAGGCTTATAAACGGTTCGATCGTCAGCGGTCCGTCAAGCGCGACGTAGCGAGCGCCGAGATGAAAATCCTGCCAATCGGTGTGATAGTCGCCGTCGTCGATGAACGGCGCCGTGTTGTTCGGCGGATCGAGGCCGGCCACGTCGTGCGGGAAAGTTCCCTGGTAGCGTTTGCGGATCAGTGGCAGGCCGACGACGACGGACAGGCGATCTGTCAGGTAGTAGTCGAGTTCGAAGTACAGTGTGTGTGTGTCGGTCGTACCGATATCGAACTCGCCGGTGCTGGCCTCATAGCCGTCGACGCTGATGTACTGGTACTCAGTCGTGAAGTGGCCGTGTCCCTTGCGACTCTCCTCGGCAGATAGCGGTGCAGCCGGCAGCGCGACAAGCAGTAGTGTGCCGATCGTGACACTGAGATGAAACTGACGTGCAAGTGCCAACATCGCTATAGCGCTCCCGGTGCGCCAGCCGCGAGGTGGCCTGCGCGTTTGATCTGTTTTACTGTCCGTGACCGGCTCGTGGCCGGTCAACTCATTATTCTTTCGATCTGAATTACCGATCCGGAGCCCCAGGACCAGCTCCAGGACCGGGTCTTGCTGCCTAGCTCAGGCTCCGTCGTCTTTCAGCGTGCGATGGATCGTCTTCAGGAAGGTCTTGACGCTGTCGTCCGTTGACAGTGACCGCTTGTACGTCGACTCGACCAGTTGCTCTTCCGCCGTGCCTTCCCGGGCGACCGGGAGGTAGCTGGCGGAGCCGCTGGCCATCTGGGTCTCGACGACCTTAGCCTGGCTATAGAGCGACATCACGATATCGTAATGACCGTTCTCGAGCCGGGCCGCAATTTCCGCCGGATCCGAGACGATGTCCACGCGATGACCGGCGGCAATGAGCCGATCGGCCAGGGCGAGTTCACCTTCGGTGTTGGCAACGATCAGAATGTTGCCGGGGAAGGGCGCGGTGTACTCCCTATAGGTCAGACCTTTTCCAACGCGAAAAAGACTTTCCCCACAAGCCATCGCATCTACAGAAAGAAGCGTCACTGAGCAGGCAATCAGCGTGGTCAATGTTGCCTTGCGCATTGTCATTCCTCCTGTTGTCGATATCTGCCGGCAATTGCCTGCAGATAGTCGGAAATATAGCACTTTAGACCCGGTCTTGCTATGCAGGTCTCTCCGACACAAGCGAACAATTTCCACAGCGATCTGTCTGATGCCAAATGTACCTGGTAGCTGTTCTTGCATTGTTTAGTGTATTAACCGTCTCGACGGTTGGCGAGGCTTACATCGACAAGCACGCCTGTCCGGGCGAGGGTTGCGACTACTGCACGCTGTACAAGGCAGTCTCGACGGTCACCGTTTACGAGCAGCCGTCGTTACAGGCCGCTATTGTTGGCGAGGTGCAGCCGGGCGATACCTTCATCTCGAAGGATGGCGAGGTGCACAGCGTGCCGACGCCCTGCATCGTCGATCGCGCCCACGACAAGTTCCAACCGGGCGACGAGATCTTTGCTCTCACCTACAGTGGCGAGGGCTGGTACAAGGTGTTCCACAACGGCGAGTTGACTGAGGCCGATCTCGGCTTCAGCCCCTGGGGTGGGAGTGGCGGCAAGACCTGTGACAACCCGAAATATTGCTGGGGTCACCTGACCAAAGAGCTCGAATTCACCTGGTGGCTGTACGTCATCACCGAGGACGGCGTGGAGGGCTGGGTTGCTGGTGACGAGACGATGCGGGCGATCGACAATCGCGGGTGAAGGTGCCCGCAGAGAACGGCATCTTCAGGGAGTACAATAACGAGGACGAATAACCGGGCCAAGGGGAAATCCAGTGACCCAGTTCGAATACATCGCCGTCCTCGTGTCCGTGATTGCCGGTCTCGGCATCGTGCACCTGCTGCGCGGTGTGGCCCGGTTCTTCACGGCCCGTAATATCTACAAACCCTACTGGGTCCACTTGTTATGGACCTGGAACGTCTTTCATTTCATCGTCTTTTTCTGGTGGTTCGTATGGCGCTGGAGCGTGGTCATGGAGTGGCAGCTGGTGTTGTTCTTCTTCATCCTGCTGTACGCCACCTGCCTGTACCTGATGTGCGCCATCCTGTACCCGTCGGATCACGACAACAAAGTGGATTTCAAGACGGTCTACTTCGAAAACCGACAGGTCTTTTTTCTGCTTTGGGTGATCACTATGGTGATCGACATCATCGATACCCGGTGGAAGATGAGTCTTGGGCTGCAGGGCTTTGGCACCACGCACGTCGTTCTCTGGACGACGATCATCGCTGGCTCCCTGGTTGCGGCGAAGGTCAGGAACCACGCTTATCATGCGTTCTGGGGCATCGCCTTTTTCACCTGCATGGCGTATTTCGAGTACGCGGCATTCAGTGTGCTGCGTGCTGATTAGGAGATTCACTTAGTCCCATGGCCAAATCTCTGTATGTCAGTTTCTACATGATGCTCGCGATGGCGATCACGGTGTTTGCCGTACGCGAACTCATTGCGACGCAGGACTACCTCACCTGGGGTGGCGTGCTGTTGACGACGGTGCCGTTCCTGTTGGTGATCTCGTGGGTGATGATCTTCAAGAACATTGCCCGCACGAGCGCCCGGTTTCCGACGCTGATCGTGATGGCGTTGATCGGTGTGATTTTCGCGACTCGCAGTTACGTGCTGCACGCCAATGAGATTGCACCCGTGCTCGCCGGACTCGGCTTTCTCGGTTTCCTTGCCTACGACTACTGGTATTCGAGCTTTGATCGCGGCAGCGACCAGTTGCAAGTGGGCCAGACGCTGCCCGGTTTCGAATTGACGGACACGTCTGGCCATACCGTCACGTCGACGTCACTCAGCGACAAGCCGACCGTCTGGATCTTCTATCGTGGCAACTGGTGCCCGCTGTGCATGGCGCAGATCAAGGAGCTGGTGGCCCTGTACCAGCAACTCGAGGAGCTGGGTGTGCGGGTCGCCCTGGTGTCGCCGCAGCCAGCGAATTTTACGAAAAAGCTCGCGAACAAGTTCGACGTGGCGTTCGATTTTCTTGCCGACGAAGACAACCGTGCGGCCCGAGCCCTTGGGATCGCCAGCCCGAACGGTATACCGGCGGGCATGCAGATGCTGGGCTATGACAGCGAGACCGTCTTGCCGACAGTCATCATTACCGCTGCCGGCGGCCGCATTCTCTGGGTACACGAGACCGACAACTACCGCGTTCGTCCCGAACCCGAGACATACCTGGCCGTGCTGCGCGACAATCGGCTTTTGGATTCAGCGGAATAACCATGAACTACCGCCATCTCGGCAAAGCCGGGCTCCAGGTCAGTGAGCTGTCGCTTGGTTCCTGGGTCACGTTTCAGAACCAGGTCGATGTCGACGCCGCCGTCGAGATGATGTCGGCGGCCTACGATGCCGGCGTGAACTTCTTCGACAATGCCGAGGCCTACAAGCACGGGCAATCCGAAGAGATCATGGGCGAGGCCTTGAAGCGCCTCGGCTGGCGCCGTGGTAGTTATCTCGTGTCGACGAAGTTGTTCTGGGGCTTGCACGACAATGTCAACGAGAAAGACACGCTCAATCGCAAGTACTTGCTGGAGGCCATTGACGCCTCGCTCGCACGCATGGATCTCGACTACGTGGATCTCCTGTATTGCCACCGGGCGGACCCGACGACGCCTATCGAGGAGACCGTCTGGGCGATGCACAACATCATCGAGCGCGGCAAAGCCCTGTACTGGGGTACCTCCGAGTGGGAAGCCGCGGAGATCCTGGAGGCGCTCGACGTCGCCGAGCGTCGCCACCTGCACAAGCCCATCGTCGAACAACCCGTCTATAACCTGTTCCAGCAGCACCGCTTCGGGCCCAGGTATGAGCCCGTGTACAAGGACCACGGCTACGGCTCGACGACCTGGAGTCCGCTGGCATCGGGCCTGTTGACGGGCAAGTACCAGGCCGGCATCCCGAAAGACAGCCGCGGTTCCGTCAAAGGCATGGAATGGATACAGGACCAATTGACCGATAGCGATCGCCTGGCCAAGGTTGCTGCCCTTGAGCCGATGGCGAAGGACATGGGCGCGAGCCTCGCGCAGTTCTCACTGGCCTGGTGCCTGCAGAACCCGCACGTCAGCTCGGTCATCACGGGCGCGAGCCGGGTCGAGCAGGTTCACGAGAACATGAAGGCGCTGCAGTTCGTTGAACAATTTACGCCCGATCTGATCGAAGAAATCGATCGGATCTTTGACTAGTACGGCACCGTTATCAAACTAAAGGGGGAATGACAGTGGGCACAACGCAACAAGAGATTGAAATCAACGCACCGGTCGATACCGTGTGGAACACAATTCGGAATTTTCACGACTTTAGCTGGGCGCCCAATGTTGTCACGAGTGTCGACGTGGTTGGCGACAAGGGCGGCACCGAGGTTGGCGCGGTTCGCGTCCTGAACGGCGCATTCCATGAAACCCTGCAGACCATGGACGAGGCTGCGAAGACATTCTCGTACAGCATCGACGACGGGCCGTCGCCGGTCTCGAAGGACGACGTCAGCAACTATATCGGCCGCGTGGCCGTGGCAGCGGTCGGCGAGGGCACTCGTGTCGAATGGACCTCGAGCTGGGAGCGGAACGACGAGGCCGCGCACGATTTCTGTCACGGCATCTACGTCGCCCTGCTAAATGACATGAAGGCGAGCCTGGAATAGATTGCTATTGCCCTGACAGGCACACGCTGGTGCTGCGATCAGGGGGGCGTCACTGCCGCAAGCAATATCCGGCCCTCGGTACGGCCGAACAGTTCCGTGGCCCATACGGAGGTCTGGGCGCGATCAATGCCTCGCAGCCCGCCGATACTGCCTTCGTAGATGTGCCATTCTAGTCGCTCGGCGCCGACCACGCCCTCTGCCATGATCGTAACGAGGGCGTCATCGGATTCGCTGTACACTTCAAGAAAGTAGTTGCCGGCCACGTCCGTCGTCGTGGTGAACGCGTTGTCGCCGACGGCGACGGTTACCCGGCCACTCGTTAACGGCAGACCCGTCCCTGCTGTTATCTTCCCCTCAATGCCGAGTAGGCTGCCACACGCGGAGGGTGCGTTCTTTACTCTGACGATCTTGGCGCCAACGGCGGATCTAACCATGACCTGGCACGGTACCGCCTGTCCTTCGGGTATCGCCAGCTGGAAGTCAGCAGAGTAGTCGGAGCTGATTTTGAACGCGTCCACCCAGGTGGAGGCCGGGAGACCCATCAGGGTCAGGAGCGTTCCTTTTTCCTGGAAGGATCTCGCATTGACGGTAAGGCCACGGTTCCTCTCATTCCAGGTGGCGGTATTGACGAAAAATGTGCCCGGTCTCCGATCCTGGAAGTTATCAAGGCCTATCCCGTCGAGATCCGAGAGGAACTCCGAGTAATCAGATCGGCTATCGTCGGTGGTGACCGGCAGACCGAATACTGCGGCTAAAAGGAACGTAGCAATCAGGGTCGCGGCGGACAGAATACGCATTGGTATCCCCCTGTTTATTTTTTTGTTATCGAGGGAGCCCGTAAACCATACGCCCGGCCAGTCGCGGGAGCAATCGTCGCCCGTTTTGCGCCGATACTTACGCTGCGTATTGACTGCAAATCATGACGAACAGTATCTTTTGTTAAATACAGCGCGCCGGGCAGGGAGGACACTCAGAGAGTGCCTTGCCTTATAGATGCAGACGTTATTCGTCAGACGCGCTGCTACTTCTTCTCGGTCAGTACCTGTATCGACTCCGCTATGACGCCGTCCTCGGCGGCTGCGGCCTGGCCTTCCTCGGACTGCAGCATGGCATTCAGCGCGTCCATGTCCTTCACGCCGATGACCAGTCCGGTCAGGTTCGGGTTGTCGGCACTTTGAAACGTGTGCACACCCTTGGCGCCGTTAGCCTTGAACAGGTCGTGACGGCTGTCTTCACCACTCCAGGCTGCGAGCCAGTGCTCGGCGTCCTTGACCTCGTGCAGGATCATGACGTGCGACATGCCCATGCCTTTGTGCTTGCGTTCGCGTTTCTTTTTGCCCTGCATCGGTACAGGCGGCTTGTCGCTGTTCCAGATGTCATTGGCGATGCGCCATTCACCGTCGCTTCCGCGATGCCAGATCTCCATGTACTTGCCCACGTCGACAACGTCTTCGCCGGCCATGAGTTTGTAGTTGCCCAGGTTGTAGGCGATATCGCCTGACACGCTCGCCTCGGCGCTCGTCAGATCGGCGCTGAGTCCGGCATCGATCATGCCGCCAAAGGCGGCCCGTACGCCATCCTGCCCAATCGACATCTCGGCATTCGGTGGCATGAGACGTGCGTCATCAGTGTAAAGAGCAGCAACTCCGTCCACGTCCTTGGCGTTCAGTGCTTCTTCCCACGCTTCCGAGCGTGCAGTGATGACGGAGGGGTCAACCGGTGCTGCAGCCTGGTTGCAGGCGGCAACGATGAGCAAGAAGGGCATGACAAGGAATAGTTTTTTCATTATTCGATCCTCTGGTAGGACAACTGTTGTATCGGTGTAAGCCTAGCAGAGGAAGGCGCTCTTCGGGGGCGGGGCCTGGTCGGTGCCTGGGCAGGCAGCCCCGGTAGCCTCTAACTATACTTCGGACTCAATAACGACCATGCTGGACTCACCAATCAGACGTTTTACTCGCGGAAAGTAAGCATGTTGATTCTGGATAATGGCGCTAAGTATATGAAAAAGAAATGGTTCTGCATTATATCTGTGGCACCGTGCTACCCAGAGCGGCCGTCGGACTGATGGAATGAAAAACGCTGTAGAAATGCTGATCAGCCGCTTGCGCAGCGATCATCGCAATATGGCGATGTTGCTTGACTCGCTCGACGCGGAAATCGACAAGCTGGCGGTCTCCGGAGAGCCCGACTACACCCTTGTACGCGACATCATGCTGTACATGACCGAGTACCCGGATGTCGTTCACCATCCCAAGGAAGATATTATTTACGGGCACCTCGAGTCACTGCGTCCCGATATCCGCTCGAATCTGGAACGTGTCGAGAAAGACCATCGATATATTGAGGAATGGGGGCTCAAGCTAAAGTATGACATCGAGGCTCTGTCGAGTGGCGCAACGCCTGGTCGCGACGAACTCATTGCGGAGCTCCACGAATACATGGAGCAGCTTCGCGAACACATGTATTGGGAAGAGACTGAATTTTTTTCACTCGCTGACGAGTTGCAGCACTACGGCGACTGGTCGGACGTGATATTGGCGAACAATGAAGTCAGTGATCCTTTATTTGGCTCAGGGGTTGAGCGCAAATACGGTCGCCTCCTGGCCAGTATCCAACAACGCGTTGTTCGGGACGGTAAAAAAGGTGCCTGGGCGCGGGACCGGGGGCAATAGGGGGGAGTAGACCATCAAGTCACTCGTATCCGAGCTGAAGCGCCGCAACGTCTTACGTGTAGCGCTGGCGTATCTTGCGGTCGCCTGGCTGCTGATCCAGGTTGCCGAAACCACGTTCCCCCTGTTTGGCCTGCCGGATTCGGCAATACGCCTGGTCATTGTATTGCTCGCCATCGGTGCAATTCCCGCATTGGTCATTGCGTGGGTATTTGAACTGACGCCGGACGGAATCAAGAGAGAGTCGGAGGTCGATCGCAGCCAGTCCATTACGGCTGCAACTGGCAAGAGCCTCGATCGTCTTGTCATCATCGTTCTGGCGCTCGCGCTGGTGTATTTCGTGTTCGACAAGTTCGTGCTGTCCGGTGTGCGCGTGGAGACCGCGAGAGAGGAAGGGCGTTCGCAGGGCCTGGTCGAGTCCTATGGCAGCAAGTCCATTGCCGTCCTGCCATTCGTCGACATGTCGGCTGCCGGTGACCAGGCGTACATGTCGGACGGTATCGCCGAGGAACTGTTGAACCTGCTGACGAAGATTCCGGACCTGCGCGTGATCTCGCGCTCGTCCGCCTTCTCGTTCAAGGGCAGGGACATCAGCCTGCCGAGCATCGCCGAGCAGCTCAATGTCACTTACATCCTGGAAGGCTCGGTACGCAAGGCCGGCAACCGGATTCGGATCACGTCGCAGCTGATTGAGGGGCGTTCGGACACACACCTCTGGTCGGAGACCTACGAACGCGAGCTGGACGACATTTTCAAAATCCAGGACGAGATTGCGGAGACGGTCGTCGGCAAGCTCGAAGTAACACTCCTGGGTGGGCCTCCCAATGTACGCACGACGGATCCCGAGGCCTACGCGCTGTTTCTGCAGGCGCGCTACCTGCATGAAAACCCGTCGCACGAATCGTTTCCGAGAGCGCTTGAACTCTACAAGTCCGTGGTCGAAGTCGATGCCACCTATGTCCCCGCGTGGGTGTGGCTGGCGGCGTTATACGACGACATGGCGCAAAGCCTGGGCCTGCCGTACGAGGAAGTGGGGCGGCTGGCGCATCACGCGATAGAGCAGGCGCTGGCGATCGACCCCGACGACCCGATGGCACTCGGCATCAGCGCCATCGTTATCAGGGAATGGGATCACGATCTGGCGTTGGCCACGGCACGGATGCAACGTGGACTGTCACTGGACCCGAGTAACCCCATACTCCTGCGCTGGGCTGCGCTCCTCATGCCAGCCCTCGGGCAATACGACGACGCTGTTCGCGTCAACGAGTATCTGGTTGAACGCGACCCTGTCGGCGTCATCTCCAGGATCAATCTTGCGTCGTCCTACGTGAACGCCGCTCGCTACGATGATGCGATCGAGGTGAGCAGCATTCTGTTGGCGGGACGTCCCAACAGCGGCATTGCCCGTTTTATCCTGGCGCTTTCTTATCTCCACGTCGGTGAATTCGAGCAGGCGCTGGAAAAAACGGAGCCAAGGGGAAGCTCCGTGCGCTTGACCGCAGTAGCGGCCGTTGCATTGCGTGCACTGGGCCGGCAGGACGAGTTTGAAGCGGCATTAACCGAACTGCTCGACAGGTATGAGTCTGGCAATTCGACGATCGCTAATCGCATCGCACTGGTGTACGCGCTAATCGGAGAGGCCGACGTCGCCTTCGAGTGGCTCCAGCGTGCATGGGATGACGGAGTACTCGGCTTGTCACCGGACGATGCTGACTACGCTGGTCTGCACGATGACCCGCGTTGGGAGGCACTAATGGAGAGGGCGGGTTTGTCTCGAGAAGCGCTTGCCGAGATTCAAATCTCCGTGGATCTGTAAAGCCTCTGCCAACCACGGTTTTTCCTCAGGAAATCGTCATGAACTGATCAGTTATTTCCCCCCACCGTTCGCCACCATGATTATCAGTAGTCCGGATGGACTCTGGTTTGGAGGGGACGGAAATGAAAACACTGACCAGCATCGTTTTCCTGTTCGCACTGCCTGCAATGACGGCAGTCGCCGCACCTGATATCGAGGTGCAAAAATCCACCAATAACGAGTTTCCGATCGCCAACGAACCTGTCGAGTTTACGGTACAGGTCCGTAACGTCGGAGACGCACTGGCTACCGACGTCATCGTCATTGATCAATTGCCAGCGGAAATGGGCATTCCGGCCGGCACGGCCGCGTTTACGAGTGTTGGCAGCTACGATCCGGCTTCCGGTGAGTGGGTGATCGGCGATCTTGACGCCGGCCAGGGCGCAGTGCTCGTGGTACCGGCAGTCGTAACCGAGGCTCAGCCGCCGGCGTGCATTGTCAATGCGGCAAGATCTCAGTTTGAGGACATCTTCTCTGATTTTAATGACGAGGCACGCGCAGCCATTCACCAGGTCGGTGTTGAACGCTGCGTTGATGTCGACGTCGACTTCGATATCTCCGCAAGCCCGGCATACACGATTTTCCCGACCTGCGATTCAACGGAGAGGTATGAAGGCTATGTCAGGCTGGCAAATTGGGGACCTGATGCGGCCCGCAACGTTGTCGTGACGCTATCACAGAATCCCGTTGTGGGACCCAATCTGCGGTTTGACGATATTGTATGTACTAATGCGCCAGCCGCTGAATGCAATATCGCCGAGATAGCAGCAGGGGAGATAGTTACGATTGACGTGACATCGGATTTCTACCAAAGCTATACGGCTTTTGAACAGACGATATCCGTGAGCGCAACCACCATTGATGTGGACTACGACTTGTCCAATAACAACCCGAGCTACGCAGGGGGAGGAAGAGGCTTTTCCAGTTGCGAACCAGTTGACTTCGGGATCCCCGCAGGTGCATTCATCGGTCCGGCCTGCTTTATCGCGACAGCTGCCTATGGCACGCCAATGCATCCTCATCTCGATAGCCTGCGGGATTTTCGCGATCGATACCTGGTGACAAACGCACCGGGCCGTGCGCTGGTTCGCTTTTACTACCGGTACTCGCCGCCAATCGCAGGCTACATCGCCGACCGAAGGTCGCTGCGCACAATCGTACGGGTACTCCTGGCACCGATCGTTTTCACTATTGAGAACCCGGGCCTGGCAGCGCTCTTATTTCTTGGATTTATTGGAGCGATCTGGGGATGGCGACGATTTCTGCTTCAGGCTACTCCGGAATAGCGTTTAGCTGGTACATGGCACTGAGTATGGGCGGTACGTTGATGCCGATACGTCCGATCCACTTGTAAAAGATCTCACCATGCTCGCCACTGCGATACAGCTGCGCTATGGCTTTGTTCACAACCAGTCTGAAATCGGCATCGTCTCGCCGCACCACAAAACCATAGGGTTCATAGGAAAAGACTTCGCTGACAAGTGAGTATCGCTTTGGATTGTCTGCCTCGGCAACCTGGCCGATCAACACGATCTGATCCGAAGCAAATGCGCCTATTTCGCCCTGGTTCAGGCGCTTCATTCCATCTTCCCGGTCATCGACGATGAAAATCTTCGCAGCGATTCGGTTTTGTTGTATGTGATGCTGAAGCTGCTCGATCGTAGTGGTGCCTTTTGCAACTCCGATTATCTTGCCGGACAGATCCGACATGCTCTGAATTCCAGTCCCGGCCAGCGACAGTACGCTCCCGCCAGTGACAAATGTCGGCAGTGTAAAATCAACCTGTTCCTGACGTGACAAAGTGATCGTTGTTGAACCGCATTCGATATCTATCTTGCCGTTGATTACTGCCGATATGCGCTCGTCGGAATTAACCCGTATGAATTTCGTTTCGATGTCCTTGTCACCGAAATGGGCATTGACGCCGGCCGCAATATGCCGGCAAACGTCTACCGAATAACCAGAGGGCTTGCCGTCCTTATTTTCGTAGGACAAGGGGCGCGAGTCGGTACGATAGCCGATCAGGAATTCGCCGGTCCTTGCGATTTTCTCCAGCGTACCTTCAGATTCCTGCGCTGGCAGCTTGGAACCGGGCAAGATCAGGAGTGCGCAAAGCAACAGTACGGCAGTGCATGAGCCATGCTTCATTATCGTTCTCCAGGTCGCGACAGCAGAGACTACCAAGAAGCGGACACCAGCACTAGAATCCGCGTAGTCGTCTGCCGGCGTGGACTTCTAAGCGTGTTTGGTCAGGAACCGGTCCAGCTCATTGGCGAAGGTTTGCTTGTCGCGCTGACTGAACGCAGCAGGACCGCCACCCATCTCGACACCGCTCGATCGCATGGTGTCGAGAAAGTCCCGCATGTTAAGGCGGGCGCCGATGTTCTCAGTCGTATGCATCTCGCCACGTGGGCTCAGAGCGTGACCGCCTTTTTCGATCACCTCGGCAGCCAGCGGTATGTCACCTGTGATGACCAGGTCGCCGGCATCCAGTCGTTTGACGATCTCATCATCGGCAACATCGAACCCTCTCGGCACCTGGAGCGTGTTGATGTTCCCGGAGGAGGGCGTCTGCAATGGCTGATTCGCAACCAGGGTCAGTTGCACGCCCGTGCGATCGGCGGCACGGAACAGGATTTCCTTGATCACCACGGGGCAGGCGTCGGCATCGACCCAGATTTTCACTATGTACTGTCCTCCGTGAACACCGTTGGTTGCTTCATAGTCTGGTCTTTACTACCGCTTCAAGGGCTTCATAGGTATCGGCAAAATACGTCACGTTGTGGAATGCCTCACGAGCGAGAGCTTCAGCTACTTCACGTGCTTGTTTGCTATCCTGGCCAAAGACGATGATGCGTGTATTGTGATCTTCCATCGGCAGCCTGCCATCATTCTTCGCAGCAAATACCTCTCCCACATCCTTGCCCGGAAGGACCCCACTTTGACGCAAGTTTCTTGCACCCGGGATACTACCGTCCCGAAACACTGAAGGATCGCGAACATCAATCCAAATGGCGGTCTTATCGTGTTCGAATATATAGCGAATGCCTTCCGGCTCAATCACCATGACGCCAACCAGGGCGCGCCAGACTGGTGCCCCGAGTTGGTAGCGGCGGACGTTTGTGTATCCGGCCTCAAGCAATTCCCCGGCTACCCGCTTGCTCTTGCCACAGTTCGGGCCATTGCAGTACAGCACCAAGGGCTGTGATTTGTCCTCACCTGCCAGCCGTCCAACCTCTGTCACGTCCGAGGTATAGAGCGCCATGGGCACGCCCGGTTTGGGCGCGACGTTGAGCGCACCGGGAATATGACTGACCGACCATTCGAGGTGAGGGCGCGTGTCCAACACCACTGCACTCTGATCCCGGATTATTTGTACCAACTCCGTTGTTGAAATTTCCGGCACGCTGGTTCCCGGTTTGTCCAATACCGCTTGATGGACAAGCTGAACAGAATTCTCTTCGCTCGCATCGGCAATGTTGGAGGTCGAGTGACAGCCCGATACGCAAACCACAAAGAGTACCGCGACTCTCGAGATATGCATGATTGCTCTCCCTGACTGGTTCTTGTGTGTCCAAAGTATAGTCGCTCGTCAACCAACCTCTCGGCTTGCCGTATACTCTATCTACGCCAACGCCGGCGCATATCGTCACCGCAAGCAAGAACCGAAGGAACCGCGTACCAACGGAGTATTCGATGGACAGTATTCGTAACCGTGCAACAGACCAGTTTCCCATGGTGCTGCTCACGCTCCTCAGTATTGTTCAGGCACTCGCTCTGGAATTCCTCTGGGATCATTTACGCCATCGGTCGGATTTGTACGATTTTTCCTGGATAGCGCTTCTTGGCTGGCTGCAAATCGCGGCAAGTTTGATGGGTATTATTTTGATCTGGCTGACCTATTCAGGAATGGTGATGCGATTTCGATGGACGCCGTCGACGGCTGATTCGATACTGCCTTTCTTCGTCGGTCTGATCGAGTTTCTGATGATCGACATGATGGGGCCGGATAAGCTGGGGCGGTGGCTGATTATTCTGGCTGTAATATTCGCCACGATGATCATCGGCAGCCACAATGTGCATCGGCGCGCCCGGCGAGATCCAGCCAACCACGCGTGGTTCGAGCAATATTCTCCGGCAACCCTACGCGATTTCTTGCCCCAGATTATCGTTATTACTGCAATAGTCCTCTTCGGTGGCTGGCTGTGGCGAAGCGGAAATTATGGCTGGCCTGCATTGTGCGCATTGATTGCTGCGCATGCCATTTTGGTCTACGAGACTTACAGAGCCGCGAAATTCTGGAACCAGTCAATGGGTGGTGGCAAGAGCATTGAATGTCCTGAATGATTTGTGGGCTGGTTCTCGAAAACGCTTTGAAAGTCAATCGGTGCAAAGCGTTGTCATGCCTGCATCGCGCCAACGCCAGAGTAGGTCGCCGAGCCCGATTCTGAGTTACTCTAAGCACCATGGACGCAGACGAGTGGGAAGTTCTTGAGCTAGCCGGGGCCTACCTTTTTGATATCAGCCTGGTTCCAATAGCTTGGTACGAAGCTGAGCCAAAGCCGGTCCAACTGGCCAGGTCCGACGATCACACGGTGCTTGATACCTGGTGGAAGAAGCATGCTCCCGACATTCCTGCCAGAGAGTATTTCGATGGGTGCCTGACAAGGGACGTCGAATCAACCCAAATTGAAGACCTCGTAGAAACCGCCTGGGTCGATGAGAATCACCACCGCGTGGAGCTCTGGGAGTCAAAGGCTGGTGATGTCGCTCACCTGGACCTGCATATTGACGCCCGGTACGCTTATATGGACTTTCTCGGCAGCATTGTGGAGTTCGCGACAAAGGAAAAGTGCATGTTCTTCTTCTACAGTGAAGAGGTATTCGTAGAAGCAGCGTCAGTCACGGTATTCGAAGCGCTAAATCGGTCTCCTGCTGCAGCGTTGGCTCGAGGCGAAGGATCGTATTCAGGAACTCATTGACACGAAATCTATCGACGTCTTACTCGAATACACGCGGGGACAATTTTGAATCTATTTAGTGAACTTCAAGGCAATAGAAAGCCGGAAGTGTTGGCATCGGCGATTCTTCGGTATTTGTTGGCCGGATCACATGAGCTACGAGCGACGTTTTGCGACATTCTCGGGCGAATGCTGGGACCAATCGGATCAGACAATCATTTCGCGACATACCTGGAGTATTCGACGGGAAGTAATGATTCAGAAGATACCGAAGACCCACGCGGTGGACGGCTTGACCTCCTGGTCGAAACAGACGAAGCGCTGATCGGCGTGGAAATCAAGATCTGGGCTGGTTTTCAAGAAAACCAGCCCGAAAAATATGTGCCGAGCCTGGTAAAGCGCGCAAGAGATCTTAGAGATCTCCGCGATGTGCCAGCGTATCCGTGTTTCCTCATTGTGCTTGCACCTGAATCTCGCCGCAGTCAAATGGAAGGTGAAATCGCGAAAAAACAGCGGCTAGGTCTATTCGAGGATCTTAGTGACAACTGCAAGTTTCTTGCGTGGGAAAAGCTCCTGGAGCGATTTTACGAAACGAAAAACATGTCTGCGTCTACGAAGTTTCTCGTGGGAGAGCTGCAGTCCTATTTCGGCGGTATTGAAGGGGCGCTCAGCAACTTCAGGGCTTTGGCGCCACAGCTTCACCGCTGGGAACCGACTGGGTCGCGGTGGCATCGTGATGTGGTAGGGGGTCTCTGGCGACTGTTGCCTTGCATAGGGAGACGGCTTGGGGCCGCAGAAACCTGGTGCGGATACTATCTCCAGTCAGAGGACAAGTCGGTTAAAGGATGGATCGGATTTGTCTCCAAAGACCAATTTGTCGAGTCTGCACAGCTTCATGATGCTGAATTGATAATTCAGCTGAATATGGCGGTGCCAGCGTGGGATGACGAGGAACGTGTTTTGCTACGCCATCTCGAGTCAGATCAGTACGAATTCACTTGGGTCATCAGATTTGACGAAAGCTGGAAGCCTGTTGACTGGCGTAACCTCTTTGAGCCTTTGCAAACGCTGCTGAGCGGCACACAAGACTGAGCAGCTTGCGAGTTTTCGGGATTCTCAGGTTTGAGTCTGGCGAGATTGTTGAAATGTAGGCTGAATGGGATAACCTGCACACGCTGACCCAGCCCGGGCACTTTCCGCCAAAGGAAGAAAAATGAAAAAATACATGTTGCTGCACTTCGGATTCGAAAAGCCCACGCCGGAGATCATGGAGGCCTGGAAGAAGTGGTTTGAGTTGGTCGGCGACAAATCCGTGGAAAACGGGGGCTTTCACGGCGGCGCGCGGGAAATCACGCACGACGGAACCAGGGACTTGCCCATGGCGATGGATTCCATCACAGGCTACTCGATCATCAATGCCGAAAGCCTCGATGAGGCAGAAGCGATCGCCCGGGAAAACCCCTTCATTGCGAGCATCCGCGTCTACGAAATCATGGGCCAGTAGTTCCGGGGCTACTCAACGCTGCCAAGCGCGACCTTGACGGCTTCTCCGTTGACGCCGCTGGATTCCTCTGACGCGAAGAATGCGATCGTCTCGGCAACTTCCTCGGGCGTGGCAACGCGGCCCGGCGGATAGAGTGCGGCCCGTTGCTCCCATACCTGGTCGGTCGTGATACTGCGGTCTTTCGCTTCCTGCGTGGCTGATCGCTCGGCCATTTCGGTACGTACCCAGCCGGGCAGAACAGCATTGGATGTGATGCCGTATGGTCCTGCATCGATCGCGACTGAGCGCATCAGTCCCAGGAGTCCGTGTTTCGAGCTGTTGTAGGCGCTGCCGGCATGTTCAGCAACCAGTCCTGCGGTAGAACTCGTGAATACGACGCGTCCGTATTGGCGTTCGATCATTCCCGGCAATACGAGTTTCGAGAGATAGAACGGTCCGTCGAGATTGATCCGCATCGTCTCACGCCAAAGGTCCGGATCCTGTTCCCAGACGACCTTCTCGTGCGCCGAGCCGATGCCATGGTTGCAGACGAGGATATCTACCGGGCCGAGCTGTTGATTTGCGTCGGCAACCGCTTTCGCACAACCCTCAGATGTGCCCAGGTCCGCCACCGAATAGTCGTGACCCGTTTCTTGTAGCTCCTGCTCGTTGCGTGCGACGCACACGACTTTGGCGCCGCGCGACGCCAGAAGATCTGCAGTTACGCGTCCGATCCCTCGACCACCGCCTGTAACGAGAGCGACGCGCCCTTCGACTCCAGTCATGTCGTTATCACCCCCCGAGGACATTCGGGACTAGTATATAGAACCACGGGCGTTTCCCGTGCATCTCAACGCTTCGTCGCGGCAAACAAGCAGTTTGTCGCAAATACAGGGGTTACTGCCGAACCCGGTGACAGTACAACACCTAATAACAGCAGATCATGTCCGGCCTCAGGAGGTACCACCGCATGAATCAGAAATACAGGAACACGATCGTTGCCCTTTCCATGTTTTTCGGCCTGTTGGCCTTGCAGCCGACGGCAGTCGCTCAAACGGCTCGCGTGGCTTTGGATACGTACGAGGAAGGCCCGGTCTGGCAAATCATGACTTTCCGGACGGCGCCGGGCAAAACTGAATTGCATTTGAAGAATATCGCAACAATCTGGGAGCATCAGTTGAAACTCGCCGTCGAAAAGGGCGTCCTGGTTGACTACAAGGTGCTGACGAAATGGTCATCCAGCCCGGACGACTGGAACATCATGGTTGTCGAGATCTTCCCCAATATGGCGTCCTACGACACGTTTTGGGAAGACTGGGCGGCAATTGATGAAGAAACGATCGATACCCCGGCATTCAAGGAGCGCTTCGAGCGCATGCAATCAACGGGGACACAATTTCTCGGCACTGTCTTCGCCCGGGAAGTGCACCTGAAGCCGCAATAGGAAAGAAGTCTCAAAACCCTCAACGCGAATCGGTCCGCCGCTGACCAGTCCGGTCGGCGACGAACCAATTCGATACTACTTGCCACTTTGTGGCTAGTAAGCCGGACCGTCCTCGTACTCGAGCCCGGCGACGCCAGCCTGTTCCTTGACCGCATCGTAGAGCTTCTGGTCCAGCGAGCTCTTCATGCCGCCTGCTTCCTCGACCTTCGTCTCGAGATAGGTATTACGGTCTTTGGACAGGTCCTGGATCTTGCGTTGCAGGTCCTGTCGCTCTGCGACGAGCTCAGCAACAAAAGCTTCCTGTTCGGCAGGTGCCATGGGCTTGAGCGTCTCAGGCAGTTCATCTTCCTCGAGTTCGTCGAGATCGACTTCGCCGCTCTCGATGGCAGCGACCAACTCATTTTCGCCGAGGAGATTCGCCCTGCCGCCGACGGATGCATTGAACGTACCGCGTCGTGCGCGTGAAGCGACGGATGCACCTTCGTTCAGCTTCACAGTGGCCGCGACCTTGCCATGCATTTTGTTCTTTTCTTCCTCAGTGCCGTAATAGAGCCGCGTGTCGTCGAGCCTCGCCGACAACTCGGCAATCTCTTCGTCAAAGGGTGTGGTGAATGCAACAGCACCGCCCGCCTGCTCGACCTGGAAGAAGCGGCCGTTGCTCAAGGCAGCGATCTGCGTCCACGGTTCGACCGTCATCGCCATGTCACCGCACTGGATCGTGTTGACGACGATGCCTTTCTCGGCCGCCGATGCCACGACTTCCGGATAGCGTACCTCGTTGTAGTCCATGTGCGGTGGTGCATCGCCAACGAGGAAAATCACCTGGTAAGCCTGATCTTCCTGGCCCCAGGAGATATTGTGTACGGCATCGTAGAGAGCCTTGTTCACGCTCTCCGGGCCGTCTCCACCGCCGTCCGCCTGAAAATCCATCAATGTCGCGTAGACGGAATCGAGGTCGTCGGAAAGATCGACCACTTTGGTCACATACGCATCACCCCGGTCACGATAGGCGACCAGTCCGACACGAATCTCGGGAGTTTGCTGTGCCGACGCCATCGTCGTTGCGATCGACCAGATCTTCTCCTTGGCCGTCTGGATGAGACCGCTCATGCTGCCGGTCGTGTCCAGCACGAACACGACGTCGATTTTCGGGTTCTGGCTGGCTGTGATGTGTGGAATGATCGGTGGGTCGATCGGTGTAGTCTTCGCCATCAGCTGCGGGTAATACACGACCGCGCCAAGCGTCAGTCCGAAAAGGGCGATGCCCAGTATTTTGATGTTCATGGTGCTTTCCTCTTTCAATGTTCGTCAATCAAAAACGTTATTGGGTGAATAACTGGCGCAATGCCTTATCAGCCTGGCGCCGTGCGTGATCAAAGGTGTCGTCCTCGGCGAGCCGTTTGGCCTGCGCCTTTTTGCGGTTCATCGAAGGCGGGATCGCCACGAACAGCGCCTGCACCAGGAAGAAACACCAGGTGGCAAGAAATACGCTGCCCGATCGGGTAATTGCCCAAACGGTGGCGGAGACGCTCAGCGTGCTGATGCCGAGATCCATCAATGCCGGTACGAGACCGGAATAGAAGTAAAGCGAGCGCACCAGCCAGATTGCGCCGACATGAATGAACAGGTAAAGGGGTATCGGCGGAGCGAACCACCAGGTGACAGCAGCCGCCACACTCCAGAGTGTCAACGTGGTGACGCGACCCAGTCGTTCGGAGCTGCGGCTGAACAGGTACAGGAGATAGGCGAGGCCCAGTGCTGGAATCACGAGCCGAATAACGGCGCCTAATCCGACGAAGGGTGTCAGAGTGGCAACAATAGCGCTCGCGAAAAAGCCGAGTACGGCGGCGACAATCACGCCGTGAATGAATGAAGGCCGTTTCATGATGCGCTCCTCAGGCTTTTCTCGCGGAGATACTCGATTTCGATTTCGTCGTCACCGACGATCATTTCCCGCGCCATCCACGCGATGTCATCGAACTCCGAGTCACCCTCGGCACGTGTGGATGTGCGTTTCGAGAAGAGTTCCGCTTTTTGACGAAGGCCCTCGAGCGTCGCCTGGTTTTCGTCGAGCCGTGTTCTTTGCTCGTCGAGCCAGGCCTCGTTTGTCGCGTACTTCGAGTTGAGGCGTTTTAACAGGCGCTCTGCTTCCAGCCGCCTCTTGATCAAGCCTCTCGCGAGTTCGTCTTTTTTGGATTTGAAACACAGGTCGAGCTGTGCGCCGATATCAGCGGTCGCGGATTCCAGTTCACTCCTGCGAACGGACAATGCGTCCTGGTCATGTGCGCACACAGCGATGCGCTGTTCGATGCTGGCCAGTTCGTCTTCCATATCGCGAATGGCCTGCTTCAGTAACTGCTCGGGCTCTTCGATCTGATCAAGAACGGCGTGGAAGTCCGCCTTGAATAGCCGCGCAATGCGATTGATAAGTGCCATGGTCTGTCTCCTCAGGAAGCCATAGAAATGCTCGATGGAGGAATACTAGGCAGGGACGGGGCACTAAATAAGACATGGATTGGTAAAATCTGCGCGGCAGAATTTACAAAAACGTTACACGGATTCACTGTTCCAGCCGGGCCAGAGTGCTAGCCTAAGTACCTGATGAACAGGCAGATACGCATATTGGTTGTGGAAGACGAGGAGGCCATCCGCACGGGTCTCATCGACGTGCTGGTCTTTCACGGTTACGAGGCGGACAGTGCGGCGACGGGCCCCGCGGGCCTCGAAAAAGCGCTGACGGGCACGTTTGACCTGGTTCTTCTCGACATCATGTTGCCGGGCATGGATGGCTACGAGATCTGCGACCGGATTCGCAGCAAGGATCGCAACCAGCCCATCATCATGTTGACGGCCAAGACCTCGGATGAGGAGATAGTGCAGGGACTGAAGCTTGGCGCCGACGACTATGTGCCGAAGCCGTTCTCGATTCAGCAACTGGTCCTGAGAATCGAGGCGGTTTTGCGACGTTCCCAGGTCGGCCAGGAACTGGCCAGGACGCTCTGCATCGGGAACATCGAGATCGACACCGAGAATCTCTGCGGCATGAACGGTAGCGATGAGATCATTTTCACGAAACGCGAGATCGAGGTTCTCAGTTATCTCGCACAAAACGCCGACCGGCCGGTATCGAGAGAAGAGTTGCTGTCTAAGGTATGGGGGTATGCGAGAAACCTCGATATTGAAACGCGAACCGTCGACATTCACGTCGCGAAGCTAAGGCGCAAAATCGAGGCCGATCCCAAGGAGCCGCAGAGGCTCGTGACAGTGCGCGGCGCCGGCTACCGCCTCATGGTGGACAGCTAATGTTGCCCAAACGCCTGATAACGGGCTTCGACAAAGGCCGCTTGCGAAACTTCATTGCGCTGTTTTTCCTGGCACTCGCTGTGCCGACGGCAGTTCTCATCTGGCAGGCATACAGCCAGCTCAAGTGGGAGGCCTTTCACCAGTACCGCGGTGTCGCCGAAGAGCTGACCGGGCGCATCGACAGTCGCCTCAACGCCATGATCCGTACCGCGGACGCTCGTTCATTCGCGGACTACACGTTTCTGATCGTAACAGGCGACCCAAGCGCCAACTTCGTGCAGCGATCGCCGTTGTCGGCCTATCCCGTGGCAGAGGACCTGCCCGGCGTGCTCGGCTATTTCCAGGTGGACACCGATGGCAGTTTCAGTACGCCGATTTTGCCGCCGGACGGTACGGATGCGGCCAGTCTTGGCATTGGCGAGGAAGAATTTGCCGCGAGGTTAAAACTCGCACAGGACATTCAGGTGGTGCTCGCCGACAACCGCCTGGTGCAGTCACGGTCGCAAGTCGGCAGGCGTGGGGGTCTCACGTCGTCCGTCGCGACGCCGGCCATGTCACCCGGTGAGGAAAAGGACGCAGCCGGCACGGCTGGCGCCTTTCGTGCGAGACGACCGGTGGCGGAGGAAGAAGAATTTGCCGCCTTGAGCAGGGAGTACTCTCAACAGGTATTCGACGATGTGAACGAACGGAAGAACGTTATCGGCAAGGTCAGTGATCTGAAGCTGGATGCCGATCTGCAGCAGAAAAGCGAGGAGCTCGAGGGCGAAGGCGCAAAAGAGCAACCGGGCGACCTGGCTTTTGCTTCCTCCCCGGGCCGCTTCAAGCGCAAAGAACAAATCGCCCTGGCGGAATCCGTGCGGCCCGACGGCAACGTGCCGGCAAGCAACGTCGTAGCGCTGAGAGACCTTCGCATCAGCACCTTCGAAAGCGAGATCGATCCGTTCGAACTGAAGCTTCTCGATAGCGGCCACATCGTTCTGTTCCGCAAGGTCTGGCGCGATGGCGAGCGCTACATTCAGGGTCTGCTCCTGGACCAGGAGGCATTCGTTCAGGACATCATCGGCGCGAGATTCAGGGAGACGGCGCTTTCCACTATGTCGGACCTTATTGTCGCGTACGAGGACGATGTGATTCAGGCATTCAGCGGTCGTGATGATTCCAGTTATTCCAGCGGCTCCGGGGCGGTTGACGGGACGTTGTTGTATCGCAACCGGCTGACGGCGCCCCTCAACAGCCTGGAACTCATATTCAGTATCAATCGCCTGCCGCCGGGTGCCGGCGCCGGCGTCCTCGCCTGGGTTTCGTTGATACTGGCGGTGGTCTTCGTCGGCGGTTTCGTTGTCCTCTACCGCCTGGGCTCAAGCCAGATTAACCTCGCCCGACAGCAGCAGGATTTCGTTTCCGCCGTCAGCCACGAACTCAAAACGCCGTTGACGTCCATTCGCATGTACGGTGAGATGCTCAAGGAAGGCTGGGCTGACGAGGAGAAACGCCAGAGTTATTACGAATTCATCCACGACGAGTCAGAGCGACTCTCAAAGCTCATCGCTAACGTCCTGCAACTTGCCAAGATTACGCGAAACGATCCGCAGTTCGACCTGAAGCCCATGAATGTGGGCGAACTGATGAGCAATACTCAGTCGAAGATTTCAAACCAGGTAGAACGGTCCGGTTTTGAGCTTCACGTTGAGAGCGACGATGTCGCGCGGCAGGCCACCATCGCCATGGATGAGGACTGTTTCGCCCAGATCATCATTAATCTCGTGGATAACGCGATTAAATTCTCCAGAGACGCGGAGAAGAAAGTCATCGAGGTCAACAGCCGGCTGGCCGGCGACGATTACATCGTGTTCTCAGTTCGCGACTTCGGTCCTGGAATTCCCAGGGACCAAATGAAAAAGATTTTTCAACTTTTCTACCGCTCTGAGTCCGAACTGACGCGAGAGACCGTCGGTACCGGTATTGGCCTGGCTATCGTGCACCAGCTTGCACTGGCAATGAACGGGGGCGTCGACCTGGTCAATGCCGAGCCCGGCGCGGAGTTCAGGGTTCGATTTCCGGTCAATTAACCGTGGTAGCAGGCTCGCGGAACGCGACGGCCTCGCCGGCGCTAATTATTGCAGGCGTCAGCTGCGCTTCTTGTCCAGCCAGAAGGCAATGGCGGCAAACAGGAAATAGGCAGCGAGTGCTGATACCGACATTACCACTTTGCTGTCGGTTTGCAGCGGCCCGAATATGTTGCCGATGTTCATCAACAGCATGAATACGACGAACACGGCCATGCCGTACTTGCCGGTCTTCGTCGATGCTGTCGTTGACCCGAGGTACAGCCATAGCGCGCCAAGCAACAGCGTGGCTTCGAGCAGGTAGGATACGACCGCATTGTTCCAGAGCCCGAAGCCGAGTTTCATGGACGTATCACTCCAGAGCGGCAGGTCAGGCGTGTGCATGACCAGGTCGAACATCCAGTGCGAGAAAATCGCGATCGCCACGACCAGTGCAACGCTGTGTTTCTTCACGACAACCCAGCGGAAAAACGCATAGGCGATACCGGCCCACAGCACGCTCGCGAGCAGGCTGTGTGTAAAGGGCATGTACTCGAGCTGGAAATGCGTCGATGGCGTGTAGTTCTCAACGATGTTGATGCGCTCAATACCGAGAAGCACGAACGGGAAGAACAAAATATCGACGAACTGCACGGCCAGGAACAACACTCCGAGCGAGGCGCGCTTTTCGAATTTCTTGAGTGCCAGGCTGGCGGCGTAGTGGCCTACGAACATGGGCGTCTCCTTGCTAGCCGCGTCATGGTCGCATTATCGGGTAGTGAATGTCAGTAGACTCACTTGTCGCCGCGAATGCAGCGATCCTTATCGACTAGCTGCCACCAATGGGTGCCGCGTGTGCATCGGACACCAGCACATCGACGTTGCTACCTGTCAGTGACTGCAGGAATGCCAGCAAGTCGTCGATCTCCGCGTCACTCAGCCCGAGCGGCGAAATCAGCGGGTCGAGCACTTCATTCGGCACGCCGCCGCGGTTATAGAAGAGCAAGACCTCGCGCAGTGTCGGTAATGAGCCGTCATGCATGTACGGTGCCGTCAGAGCGACATTACGCAGCGTCGGCGTGCGGTATCGCCAGCGATCGTCCGGATACCCGGTTACCTCGTAGCGCCCGAGGTCGCGGAAGTCTTCGGTCCCGGTCGTCTGTGCGAGGTCGGACTCGATGCGCTTTGCCTGCCCGGGCGCCAGCAGCACCTCGAACTCGGTATCCGTGGGTCGCATCGTGGCGAAGTAACCGATGCCAGTATTGTGAAATCGGCCATCGCTAAATAATGCGAAGTCCTGCGTTATCACATGGCAGGCGACACATCGGCCCTTGCCGCGAAAGATGTCGAATCCCCGTTGTGCGGACGCGTCCATGGCAGACTCGTCAGCGCCGTAGTACCAGCGGTCAAACGGCGAATCCGCGGAGACCAGCACGCGCTCATAGCTTGCGAGCGCCATACCAATAGTCTGCACGTCCGGGCCGCGCCCGAACGCCTGGTTGAATTGGTCAACATAGTTGTCGAGGGTACGGATGCGTTCGACAACGACGCCGATGGACACATTGCCCATTTCGTTGGCGGCGAGCAGCGGTGCCCATACCTGGTTCTCGAGGCTAATTTCGCGACCGTCATGGAACAACCGCTCGAGGTAGGCCGTGTTGTATATGGTCGGGGCGTTTCGTCGCACACTCTTGCCCTCGATGCCTACCGGCAGGCGCAATTCGTTCTGCGCGAAGCCCTGTTCGGCGATGTGGCACATCGCACAGGAAACGGTGTTGTTCGCAGACAGGCGCCGATCGAAGAACAACTTGCGGCCCAAAGCCACCTTGTCGGACGTGACCGGGTTATCGGTCGGTATCGGGATCGCCGGCAGCCCGAGCGGCGGCGTCGCCAACACGCGGAGCAGATCAGTTTCGCTGCCGCGCCGGGATGGCAGGCTTGCCGAGTTCGTCCGGTAATCGGCCCGCTCATAACCGTCGCGGACATCGCCCGGGCCTTGTTTGCTCTGCTCTGCGGCGGCCACGGCCATGGCAACCAACAGCAGCCACGCCCAAAGGAGTCCGGGAAGCATTTTCCGGTTTGGATTGAGACTCATTACAACAACACACGTCGCGGATACTCGATCCACAGACTATACTTTTTGACGACTAATAATAATTAAGAATAGCTGGCACTGACTATAGGGGAGAAATCATGAAGAAGAACGCATTCCGGCGTCTGTGGACGACGCTACCGGGCGCCTTGTTGGTCTTGCTCGTCGGAGCACCAGTGCATGCCGATGAAACCTGCATGTCGCCGTACATGGCCAAAATCGTTGGCCAGGAAGATTTTGTCTACGTCTGGACCCTCGGCGAGGAGGGTCTTGGAGATGAACAGGACAAACTGGTCACGATCGATGTGCGCCCCGATTCCGACACCTACGGCCAGGTAGTGAATACGCTGTCGGTGGGTGGCCGCAACGAGGCGCATCACTCGGGATTCACCGACGATCGGCGGTTCCTGTGGGCATCCGGGCTCGACACCAGCAAGATTTTCATCT
>Ga0255052_10000259_pt1 | contig 41572 bp, 29 predicted proteins | sample JV7_2_21_MG_FD_188632 | JGI IMG/M metagenome (GOLD analysis project Ga0255052, IMG submission 188632) | Seawater microbial communities from Jervis Inlet, British Columbia, Canada - JV7_2_21 | ecosystem: Environmental > Aquatic > Marine > Inlet | place: Canada: British Columbia | collected...
TGCCGAACATGCCGGTGGCGTAGCCGGCGTCAGCCAGCATCTCGGCCATCGTGACTTCCCACTGCACCAGGCCGTAGACGCCTCCGCCAAGCGGGATCGTACCGTTGCCGGTGCGGACCGCGTAGCGGCCGGACATGATCGCAGCGCGCGATGGCGTGCACTGGGATTCAACGTTGAAGTTGGTCAGGCGGACACCCTCGGCCGCGAGCGCATCGAGCCTTGGCGTCGGTGCGCCACGGATGATCCCGCCGCCGTTGAAGCCGGGTTCACCCCAGCCGAAGTTGTCCATGAACACCAGCACGATGTTGGGTTTGTCCGCCGCGTGTACGGCCGACAGGCTGAACAGCAGAATCGAGGCCAGCAGCATGCGCGCGGACATGGTTACATTTTTCATCTTTTCATCTCTCTTCGGTTTAATGTGATGCTTCCCGTCATTTTCATTCACCTGGATCAGGCTCTTTCCGGCTCAAAATAGCCTTGAGCTTGGTGCACATTTCTTCGGTGGAATGAAAAAATTCCACGCGCCCCGATTCGATATGCTCGATGCGACCGGCATAGTGACTGCCGCCGTTATCGACACCGCGCTTGAACTGCAGCACGAATGCCTGGTCCGCGGGCAGAGTAACTTCATCTTTGCCGGACTTAATCATGGACACGAGCTTTGTATCGGAACACCGATTACTCCAGGTAAATATCGAATATGACCGCAAGCTTAGTTTTGCGGGCGCGTATAAATACACCGGCTAGCGTATAAATTGGTAGGTTAAGACGTTAAAATCCCCTCTAATAAGGTATGGACACAGCTAAATCCAATAAAACTCGCCAGGTTCAGTTTGGCCCTTTTATGCTAGGGGGTGAGCCCTATTGCCTCAGGCTTGGTTCCGATCCGATCAAGCTCAGGCCCATGAGCCTGCAGGTGTTGCGTTATTTGTCGGAACGGCCGGGCCAGTTTGTCGGCAAGGGTGAGTTGCTGGATCGGGTCTGGAGCGGTCGCGTTATCAGCGACAGTGGCCTGCGGCTGTGCGTCGGTGAAATTCGCACCGCGCTGGGTGACGACGCTAAAAACCCGCGTTACCTCGAAACCATCGTCGGCAAGGGTTATCGTTTTCTCGAGGGTGCCGGAGGCAAGGCCCCGCATGCGGATAACACCAGGCCGATCGTCGGCCGCGATGCGGATCTTCGTCGCCTGGATGATAGTTATCGATCGGCAGTCGAAGGCCATACCCAGTTTGTGCTAATTGCCGGTGAACCCGGGATTGGTAAAACCACGCTCGTCAATTCGTTCCTCGATCGTACCTCGAGAGATCACGATGCCCAGGTGATCCAGGGACAGTGCATTGTCCACTACGGCAGCCAGGAAGCCTTTGGCCCGGTGCTCGAGGCCATCGCGGCTTTTAATCGCGATAATAATGACACCGGGTTTATCAAGGATATGGAGCGCCATGCGCCCGCCTGGCTGCTGCAATTCCCCGAGATGCTGGATGCCATGCTGTTCGAGCGGGTAAAAAGCAGGACCGAGGGCATGGCGCCCGAGCGGATGAAGCGGGAATTTTGCCAGCTGGTCGCCGTGCTGGCCGAGAAAAAACCGCTGATCATCGTGATCGAGGATTTGCACTGGGCCGATGTCTCGACCATCGATCTGCTCGCTGCTCTCGCCGAACATGGCAATTTACCCGTGATGATACTGGGAACCTATCGGCCCGCGGATGCTGTCCTCTATAGCCAGAGCCTGCGCGATACGGTCAGGGAGTTGAAAGGACGTGGCCTGTGCCAGGAACTGTTGCTGGAATTATTGACCGAGGCGGATCTGGCGAGTTATCTCGCTGACCGGCTACATGGCGAAGCTTCACCCGATTTGATCGAAGGTCTGTATCGCCGCACCGAGGGTAATCCGCTATTCATGGTCAACCTCGTCGAGGAGCTGATCAGGAAACAGGCACTGGTTTGTCATGATGGTCTCTGGCGTGGCGGTAACCAGGCCGGGGTGCTGGAAACCGATATACCGGAATCGCTGCGGTCGCTGATTTCGCGTCACCTGGAGGCGTTGCCGCAGGCGCAAAAGGAACTGCTGGAAGTCGCAAGCGTCGGTGGCCTGGAGTTCAGCGCCGCCGCAATGACCGATGCGCTGGCAAAAACGGTCGAGGAAATCGAAAGCGCGTGCGAAAAATTATCGGCAGATGGCCAGTTTATAGAGCCGGGTAATCTTTTGACCTGGCCCGATGGTACGCTCACCGGCAGTTATCGTTTTCAGCACCACCTTTATCTCGAGGTTATTTATCGTCAGATCGCCGCGGCGCGACGCGCGCGGATCCACCTCAAGGTCGGTAACCGGCTGGAAGCGGGTTACGGCGAGCGCGCGCCCGCGATAGCCGCGAGTCTTGCGTCGCATTTCGATCTTGGCAACGATCCGGATCGAGCGCTCCGCTACCGCAGGTTGTCCGCCGAGCAGGCGCTCGGACGTCATGCCTATTCAACCGCGATCGATGAACTCAGATCGGTCCTCGAAAAACAGGATCAAATGCCCGCAACAGCAGAGCGCAATCAACAGCAACTGGATTGCCTCATTTTACTCGGTTCCACCCTGGTCGCCGTGCAGGGTTACAGCTCGCCCGAGGTTGAGCAAACCTTCGGCCGCGCGCTGGAGATATGCGATACCCTTCCGGGTTCCAAAACGAATTTCAATGCCCTGTGGAATCTCGCGGGATTTCACATGGCGCGTGGCGAGCTTGCGCGCAGCCGCTCGCTGATCGAGCAGGCCGTCGGACTGGCAAAGGAGACAGACAACCCGGACCTGGATCTGCTTACCGGCAACGCATTGACCCAGCAATTTTTTTTCGAGGGTGATTTCAAAAACGCCAGCGAGCAGGCAGTCAAGGTTTTTGCGCACTACGATTCGGCCCGGCATAGTAAACTTGCCCAGGCTTACAGCCAGGAAGATCCCGCGCAGGTATGCGCCGGTATCGACGTCATTGCCTCGTTGTTACTGGGATATTCGAACCAATCCCTGGCGCGCGAACGGATGGTTCACGAATTATCGGCGGAGTTGAATAATCCGCACAGCACCGCGTTCGGCCTGGTCCTGTGCGCCATTGCCAGCCAGTTTCGGCGAGACCTGTCTGCCACGCAAAAATATGCGGACGAGCTGATCGAACTTGCGGATCGGCACGAGTTGCACTGGATGCCAATTGCGATGGTGCTGAAAGGCTGGGCGACAGCGAAACAGGCGCCCGACGTCGAAAATCTCGAAATGATTGAAAACGCTCTGGCGATATGGCGGCAGGCGGGGGTGGGATGTTTCATTCCTTTTTGTCTTGGCTTGCTCGCCGAAACGCAGCGCGAGCTGGGGCAGATTCAGCAGGCCCAGGCGTCAGTTGCGGAAGCCTTGTCCCTCATTGCGCAAACCGGGGAGGGTTGGTATGAAAGCGAGCTGTATCGGCTGCAGGGTGAGTTGTTGCTGCAACCGGGCGCTGATCAGCGAGACGCTGAGCAAAGTTTTTTACAGTCCCTGGAGATAGCACGCAAGCAACAGGCTTCGTTGTTCGAACTGTATGCCGCCGTTTCGTTGAGCCGCCTGTGGATCGAGTGGGGCAGGGCGATGGAAGTATCGGAACTGCTGCAACCGATCATTTCCCGGTTTGACGAAGATTCGGACAACAGCAACCTCAACCAGGCGCGTAAGCTGGTTGTGGTCAACTGCTAGTTACCGGAATTCGTGATCGCCTGTATCCCGTCGGTTTGGTGGTGGGAACCTCGATTCCGCTTATCGGGTATCGGACTCGACCGAACGGATAACTACAGGCTCATCATGAACGACAGGAAGACGTGATCGCCCTCGAGCCGGTTTTCGGCGTCGTATTCGTTGATCCATTTGGCGACTAAGGCAACCTTGCCCTCGTATTGGGGCGGTATCCACATGACCGCCGGACCGATACCCGCGGCCTCGGCCTTGAAGTCGCCGAGCAGCGCACCGTCGCCGCTATCGTCAGAAAGCTGCTCGTAGTAAAAGCCGTGCAATCCGATCGCCCATGAATCGGACAAAAACTGGTTGATCACGTAGTCGATATGGAACTCGTCCCCGCTCTGGTAATCCGTGTCGTCGTTTTCGCTGTTGTAGCCGTAACCGATGACGATTGAATAATCCTGTCCGGTCTCCGGGTTCAGGTAAGTCATCGCGAAGTCGGTTTCGAAGGTGTAATAGTTGAGACCGGTATTGGCGCCATCGTCCTCGTCGTAGTCTCCCACCGGCACGACGAGGTAAAACGACTGCGAAAAGTGCAGTTTATCGCCATTGTTCCAGTAAAACACGCCCGGGATTAAGGTGATGTCTCCGTATGAAGTTTTATCGTCGCCGAAAGAACCCGAAAAAGGCCCGACGGAAATGTCCCCCTCTATATCGACATTGCCGTAGACAAAGGTCGCGCCAAAGGCGTAACGCGCGCCGAAGACCTCGTTGCCCGGTTTGTACAGCAGGGTCAGGTAATCGAAAGTCAAATCAATATCGATGCCGGCCTCGATCAGTCCCGAGCGCACCGATTCGTCGGCCTCGGCGCTATAAAAATACACGTCGTTGCGCAGCGACAGCCCGTCCGCCGGTTCGACCGCGAGCGCGATGTCGCCGTAGAAGCCGGGGATATAGTTGCTATAACCGCCCTCGGCTGCCGCCACCGGAGTGGTGTTTGCCATAAGCGCAAATATCAGACAAGCGGATACTATGCTGGTTGTTTGTGTCTTCACTGGTTTCAATTTTAATTCGAACACGATTTAGTGATGGAATACTAGTCAAACTTATGCGTATAAGTACATGCCGTCTCGTATAAATAAACAGTGGTCGTGTAAATTTTACCACTCCACCTACGAGTCATTCCCGCGCAAGCTTGCGCGGCCCGACGGGAATCTTATATCACTCACCATTAAAAGATCCCGATACGTCGGACCGCCGCTTGCGCGGGGATGACGTTCTTCCTACTGTGTTGACAATTAACTTAATTGGTCAACATAGGAGCAAAAGGGGTCGGTGACAAATGATTCTGATTCTCATTTGTCACCGATCCCTTAACCAAACCAGCCGACGTAGAGCTGGATCACGATGGCATTTGCCAGGTCGATGAAAAACGCGCCGATCAGCGGCACGATGATGAAAGCCTTCGGTGACGGTCCATAAAGCTTGGTCACGGCCGTCATATTGGCGATCGCGGTCGGCGTGGCGCCAAGTGCAAGACCGACGTAACCGGATGACATGACGGCGGCGTCATAGTTAGCGCCCATGGCGCGGAATACCACGATCCCACCCCACAGCAGCACCATCACAACCTGCGCAATCAGCATCAACAGGATCGCGAAACCCAGGTCGGCCAGGGTCCAGAGTTGCAGGCTCATCAGCGATATGGCGAGGAACAGGCCCAGGCTGAGATCGGAAATCAGGGCCAGGCTGCGAGACTGTTCGGGCTTTGGCATATTCGCCTTTGGAAACAACTTGGGGACGAGATTGGTCACAAGGATGCCCGCGAACAAACAGGAGACGAACGTGGGCAGCTGCACGCCGAGCTTGTCCAGGCCGAGATCGATGTGGATGCCGATACCGATGGTCGCGAAGATCACGAAAATGGTGCGCAGCATTCGCTGGTAGTCAATCGGGATCATTTCGCCATCGTGTTCAACACCGATGGTTTGCACCGCGTCGCTGTCGGGTTCGAGCTTGTGACGCTGCACCAGGAATCGGGCCAGCGGGCCGCCCAGCAGGCCTCCCAGGATCAGGCCGAAGGTCGCACTGGCAATGCCGATTTCGCCCGCCAGCGCGATCCCGTGGTCATCCCGGAAAATGGGTGTCCACGCAATCGCGGTGCCGTGCCCGCCGGACAGCGACACCGAACCACCGATCACGCCCACCAATTGATCAAAGCCCGCGAGCGTGGCCACCGCTACACCGGTGCCGTTCTGGATGCCGAGATAAAACGCGGCGAGCAGCAGCAGGATGCCGAGCTGCGCCCCACCTTTCAACAAGGTTTCGAATCTCGAGGACAGGCCGATGGTGGTAAAGAAGGCGATCAGCAATTCATCGCGCACGCCGAGTTCAAACTCGAACTGCAGATTGAAAATCGCGTAAAGCAGGCCGAATACAATCGATGCGATCAGGCCGCCGACCACCGGTTCCGGGATATTGAAATCGCGCAGAAACGCGATTTTGCTGATCAGCCATTTTCCGAGGAACAGCACCAGGATGGCGAGGATGATTGTCTGGCGACCATCGAGGATGAGTGATTCCATGATATTATCCTTTTACGAATGCCCGAAGCTTCGAACAATATTTAAGAAAGCCGGGTTTTCTCTCTGGCGAAAACGGGCCTGAGTGAATCCGGTAACGGTACTTGCTTAAATGACACAACAAAATCCCTGGTGTTCAAAACTAACATGTTCAATTATAAATTTATACGAACCGGAGTGCACTTATACGCGTCTGCATGTTGCCTTCACCGGGGTAGCAGGAGAGAATTCCCGATGATGCCGCAACCAACGCTATCATTTTGAGGTAGAAACCATGGGTAAGAAAGACAAAGAGGATAAAGCCGGGAAACACCACCATAGCGAACGTGAGGGAAAGAAGGGGAAGCTCAAACGAAAATTCTACGACGAGACACTTTTCGATCTGCACGCCGAGCTGGTCAAGCTTCAGGAATGGGTTGTCGCCAGGGGTGAGCGTGTCGTCGTCGTGTTCGAAGGCCGCGACGCTGCTGGCAAAGGTGGAGTGATCAAGCGCATCACGGAACGGGTGAGCCCGAGGATTTTTAGAACCGTCGCCTTACCCGCTCCAACCGAACGTGAAAAAAGCCAGCTTTACATGCAACGCTACATCGCTAATTTTCCAGCGGCGGGCGAGATTGTGCTGTTCGACCGCAGCTGGTACAACCGGGCGGGCGTCGAGCGGGTAATGAACTTCTGCACCGACGAACAGTACCGCCGCTTTCTCGAGATGTGCCCACAATTTGAGAAAAACCTGGTGGACGAGGGTATTTGGCTACTCAAATACTGGTTCGATATCGGCAGCGAGGAACAGGAGCGACGCATGCGAGCCCGCATGACGGACCCGAGAAAGCCCTGGAAACTGAGCCCGATGGATCTGACATCCAGACGCCACTGGTATGATTATTCCCGCGCCCGGGACAACATGTTCGCGGCCACCGATACAGCTTATGCTCCCTGGAACATCGTGGTGGCGGATGATAAAAGGCGCGCACGGCTCAATTGTATCGCCCATCTGTTGAATAGAATCCCATACGAGGAGATACCTCGGGAGCAAATTCAACTGCCTGAACGCGATCCAGAAGGGGCTTTCGATGACATGGCTACCCTGGCGAGTCGCACCTTCGTTCCGGAGTTATACTAATTCAATCCTTAGGTCAGATCCGCGTCAGGTAACAGGCTATCGTGGCTGGAAGGGCCGCAGCTCATCACGGCCGGCCTGCACGACGCCGCAACTTGCTTCGGGGATTTCGTTCCATACACCCGGAAGATCGCTGAGCGGTTCCGATACGATCAATCGCGTCGCTTCCGAAACACCCGCCAGGCGCGGATTGTCGGGGTAGAGCGCGCGCAGCGCGCTCACCTGCGTACTGTAGAACAACGAGCGCGAACGTTGTTCGGTCGAGTAGCGGAATACCCACAGTTGTTCGCCATTGGTCGTCGCCAGGCTCATCTGCAACGGGTTTTCGATTCCATGGCGTTCGGCGGTTTGCTCGACCAAACCCGCCATTCGCTCCACTGCTGCGATCGGGTCATCGGCCAATCCCAGCGACAGCGCCAGGTAAAACATCAACTCCGAATCCGTCGATCCCTCGATCGAAGTGAACAGATCGGGATCGACGGCCAGGGTCAGTTCACGCTTGATGGTGCTGAATCCGCGGATCTGTCCGTTGTGCATCCACAGCCACCGGTCATGGCGAAACGGGTGGCAGTTGGTCTGCTGTATGGCCGTGCCGGTCGACGCGCGGATGTGCGCGAGAAACAATCCCGACCTGACGTGCGTGGCCAGCTCGCGCAGGTTTTGATCGTTCCATGCCGGTGTGATCGAACGATAAAGGGCGGGCTCCCGGCCGTCGCCGTACCAGCCAACGCCGAAGCCGTCGCCATTGGTCGTTGTCACACCCATTCGGGCATGCAGGCTCTGGTCGATCAGCGAATGTTCGGGCTCGAGCAGAAAGGTGTCGAGCGCGAGCGGCGAGCCCGAATATGCGAGCCAGCGGCACATCAGAAGGGCTGCTCCTGTGGGGCTGTGGGCCGGAATGCCTCGAGGACGAAGATCGCCGCCGCTGCGTAGATCGCTGCGATCCCCAACTCGAACAAGCGGTAGGCCATGTTCTCCGCGCCAGTGTCGGAGCTGTACGGTCCGATCGCGGGGCCGAAAATCAGTAGTACGACACTCATCGCGAAGCCGGCGAGCGGCGCCCAGGGCGCCTCCGAAACGACGGCGCGCGCGAACACCAGCATCACCGGCAGCGTGAGGGCCGCGAGGAACAGGAAGCTCGGGGCCATCGCCGTCAGCTCAAACATCACTACCGCGACGACCCCGCCGACGACGTTCGCGGCGAGTATTCCCATGCCGAGACCTGCCGTGCGCGAAAAGCTGAGGCTCGCGGCGAAGACCACTATGTAGAGCGGCGTATGCGCGTTGTGCCAATCGAGAGCCAGATAGGCGATCATGAAACCGCCGACGATCACCGATAACGTAGCCGCGCGCCAATCGGCCTCGGCCGGTGGGAAGACCGGACGTGGCTTCGGCGGAGACTCACCCGGCAGGCGCGGAAATAGCGTGAACAGCAGGTAGCTCGCGATCACGCACAGCCCGAGGTTGATGACAAACGATGCCGAGATGTCCCATGTCAGGTCGAGTGACGCCTTCGCCGTGAGGGGAGGCAGTACGAGGCCGATCAGGATCATCAGGATGACCAGCACCGGTCCGCCACGGAACAGCGACCGAAAAGTCACATACAGCATCGGGATCAGAAGCAGCGCGAAAAGCAGCGGTAGCTGCCGCGACATCGCAGCAAGGGCGTAGGTCCCTAACATCACGATGAGGACGGCGACGAGCAGCTTGACCGCCGCCGCCGCGCCTAGCGGGCGGGCGGCCTGGAGCAAAGGCGGAAGGAAGATCGGCGCGAGATAGGCAAGCGTCCATTGGTACGCCATGGCCAGCAGGAAGACAGCCGTGATGCCGACGCCGAGCCGCAGCGCACGACGCTCGAGAACGCGGCGATCGTCGTAGGGCGCCGACGCAGTCGCGTCAGTAGGCATAAGAGATCACGCTCATCAGCCGCATCCATACGACTCCAAGCGCGTTCAGGAATCCGTTCTCGCCGGTGTAGACGATGACGTCGGCCTGCCCGTTCATCATGCGCCGGACGTCGTAGGCTTCGCTGCCCACCTCGTAGCCCGTCATGGCGATGCGAACCGGGAAGCGCTGCGGATCGCGCATCCAGCCGCTCACCTGTGGAATGCTGGGCAGGCCGCTATCGCGCGTGCCGTCAGAGGCGCCCATTGTGATGCTGGCCACAACGCCGTTGAATATCCGACCCGGGTAGAGATCCAGCGAGATCTCGGCGGGGTCGCCGATGTTGATGTTGGCGATGTTGTTCTCCTTCATATAGGCCTCGACCCAGACCTCTTCGAAGGACGCGAAGGTGAGCAAAGGGCTCCCCGCTCGCGCGAAAACGCCGTTAGTGACGTCGAGATTCACGACAACGCCGCGGGCCGGGGCGCGCAGCTCGGCCCACTCAAGCGTCAGCTCGGCCTCGCCGAGGGCGGCGACGGCATCCCGAATTTGAGGGTTGTCAGCGCCCTCATCGCCGAGCTCACGGCGAACTCGCTCGAGATCGGCCGTTGCGGCCACGACCGCGCTTCGCGCGGCGTCGAGCGTCGCACGCGCGTTGTCCCCTCGAGCTTTCGACACCAGGCCACTGCTCTCGAGTTCAAGCGTACGTATTGTCTGGGCCTCGACATTCTCGAGATTGATGCGCGCGGCGGACAGGTTCGCGACCGCGACCTCGATCGCGGCCGATCCGGCCCCGACGCTCTGAGTGGCGAGGTCGAGCGCCGCTCGCGCTCGGTCCACCTTGAGGTGAAAGGGTTGCGGATCGATTCGCGCCAGCAGGTCGCCGCGCTCGACGACCTGCCCGTTGCTTACCGCCACCGCGGCGACCTGGCCGGAGACCTCGGGAACGATGTCGATGACCATCGTTTTGACGCGGACGTTCGAGGTGTAAGGCGTTATCCGATCCGCCACGAGATACCAGACGAAGATCAGGGCTGCGAGTATGGCCGAAATCGCCACGGTAGCTTTCACGGCGTGTTCTTCCCCGCTGGTCCCGTCGAGAATCCCGCGTACCTGGAATACTCGTGCATGATCCAGCCCATGATGGCGCCGTTAATGGACGGGCTACTCAATCGGTCCCTCCTGCAAGAAGAACGAGGAATAGGTCCTGGACAACATGCCTCCGGAGATGTTCTTCACCTGGAAGCCGTTCTGCAGCAGCACGCGCGTCGCATAGTAGGAACGCTGTCCCGAGCGGCAGAAGACGTTAATCGTCTTATCGCGCGGCAATTCATCCAGCCGGTCCCGCAGCTGCCCGAGCGGAATATTGACAGAGCCCTCGACATTCTCCACGGCCTGCTCGAACGGTTCGCGCACGTCGAGGATCATACCATCGCCCAATTCGTGCCAGTGCGTGAGCGGCATATCGCCCTTGAGCACGTCGACCGCGACCATTCCCGAAAAGTTCACCGGGTCCTTGGCGCTGCCGAACTGCGGCGCGTAGCACAGTTCTGATTCCTCGAGATCGTACACCGTGGCGCTCATCTGGATCAGGGTGGCCATGGCACTGATGCGCTTGTCCACGGCGTCCTCGCCCAACGCCTGTGCGCCGAGCAGGCGCCCGTCGGATTTGCGGAACAGGACCTTCATCGCGATCGGTTTCGCACCGGGGTAATAGCCGGCGTGGGAATTGGGGTACAGGTAGATCTTCTCGTAGTCCTCGTCGCCGATTCGCTGCAGCGTTTTTTCGCTGGCGCCGGTCCAGGCCGCCGTGCCTTCGAAGAGGCCGATGATGGATGTTCCCTGGGAACCTCGGAAGCGCGCATCGCGGCCGGCAATCACGTCCGCGGCAATGCGCCCCTGCCGATTGGCCGGCCCGGCCAGCGCCAACAGGCTCCACTCGCCGGTCACGAAATCCCTGACTTCGACTGCGTCGCCGGCGGCGAAGATGTCCGGCTCGCTGGTGCGCATCTGCTCGTCGGTGCGGATTCCGCCAAGCTCCCCGATTTCGAGCCCGGCCTGTTTCGCCAGCGCCGTGTCGGGGCGCACACCGAGGGCTAGCACCACGATATCCGCCGGGTGCATCGCGCCCGACGCTGCATGGACTTCCAGCGCGCCGGTCGGCGACTGCCGAAACTCGGCGACGCCGTCATTCAGCACGACGTTGACGCCATGGTTTTCCAGGTAACCTTCGACGACGCGCGCCATCTCCTGGTCCATCGGGCCCAGTACCTGGTCACCCAGTTCCAGCAGCGTCACGTCGAAGCCGCGATGGATCAGGTTTTCCGTCATTTCCAGCCCGATGAAACCGCCGCCCACGACCACTGCACGGGTCTTCGGACGGACAGCCTGGATGCCAGAATACTTGTTCATCCCGGCGAGATATGGCGTACCTTTTTCCAGCCACTGACGGATTTCGCGGGCGTCCGGCACCGTTCTGACCTCAAAGATGCCCGGCAGGTCGATTCCGGGCAGCGGTGGGCGGATCGACGGCGCGCCGGGTGACAGGACCAGCTTGTCATAGGATTCGGTGGTGACCTCGCCGGTCTCCGTGTCCTTGAGGTCCACGGTTTTTTGGTCCGGCGAAATGGCGATCGCTTCGCAATTTGTTCGGGCATCGACCTTGAACAGGGCCTGAAACGTCGCGGCCGTCGCCACCAGCAGTTCCGATTCTTCGGGGATGACACCGCCGACGTGATAGGGCAGACCACAGTTCGCATAGGAAACGTAAGGCCCGCGCTCGACCATGACGATCTCGGCGTTCTCGTCCAGGCGCCGCAAGCGGGCGGCACAGGAAGCGCCGCCGGCGACTCCACCAATGATAACGACTTTCATAATTTTTCTCCTTTAATTTGTCGAGTAATTTGTCGGGACCTGTCGGGCGAACAGGCGTGCCGCCGCAAACGCGACGATCGCCGCCAGCGGGACCACGAGTACCACCATCACGAACATGCCCGCTGGCGGATTCGTGATGCCGAAATATGCTGCGAACACCGCGGCGATATTGCGCGTGCACATTCCGAGCGCCATGGCGCTGCGCTGCGGCTGCGCCAGGCCGAAATGGATATAGTACGGGATCGCCGTGATCGCGACGAAGAACAGAACCTGGGCTCCGGGGGCGAAGCTGCCCACGGTGCCGAGCATGTCCTGCCCGTAGAGCACCAGTGTAAAAACCAGGACGATCACCAGGGAGATCCCGCCGATCTTCTTGACCACCGGGAAAATTTTTTCCGCCGCATTTGGAGCGAACACCCGGATTGCGCCACCGATCAGCAGCGGCAATAGCACCATCATCAGCAGCGGTTTCGCCAGCGACCAGGAGTCCACCGTCAGACCCTTGATCAACACCGGCGCCAGCAACGGCAGGAATATCACGGTGCCGAGTGTAGTCAGCAGCATGAACGCGCCAGCGAAGGACATGTCGCCGCCGGCCTTGCGCACCACCAGCGGGAAAAACGGCGCGGTCGGCGCCAGGCTGATCAGCAGCAATCCGGCCGCGTGCGCTTCCCTCAGCGGCATGATCTCGATAATGAGCCAGGCCAGCGCCGGTCCGGCCACCCAGCCCCAGAGCAGGATCAGCCCTATGGCATGAAAACTCCGCAGGGTTTTCAGCGCCTCGCGCAGATTCAGTTCGAGGCCCATGGCCGCGAGGTTGGACACCGTGAATATGACGACCACGAGGTTGAAGACGATTTGTATGCTCATTCAAATAATGATGTATCAATTATTAAACATAATGTCTACTGATTTGAGTTTGTAAATGCATCAAGCCTGAAAAATGTACCAGAGCAGGATTTAAAAAACTCAATTCGGACAAATTACTGCTTTATCATTCTAGATTTCGGCCATGTATAAATACACCGGCTAGCGTATAAATCGTGTATAAATACATCGGCTAGTGTACAAATTTTTCGATTAAGACGTTAAAATCGAACCCGATACGAAACAGCATGAGCACCAGATGACAATCGATCATCCATCCATGGACCACTTTCTCAGACAGGAGTAATCAGGGGAAAACTAGATGGAAATGATAGAGTCAATTTTTGGAATCATCGGAGACCTGACATGGGGATGGGCTCTCGTTCCATTCCTGGTCGTCATCGGTTTATTCTTCACAGTCGCTACCGGATTTGTACAGTTCACTTATTTTAAACGTATGTTTCGTGTGCTCCTGGGTAAAAACCAGTCGGACGATCCTAACGCAATATCTGCGCGCGAGGCCCTGCTGGTGTCAGTTGGCGGACGAGTCGGTGGAGGCAATATCGCCGGGGTCGCGGTGGCTATCACATTGGGCGGTCCGGGTGCGGTATTCTGGATGTGGGCCATCGCCATCGTGGGCATGGCAACCAGCCTGGTCGAATGTTCACTAGCGCAGCTGTTTAAAGAGAAGGAAAGTGACGGTAACTTCCGGGGTGGACCTGCACGTACCATAATTCATGGTCTCGGTAGTGACTATCGTTGGCTGGCTGTGCTGTACGCTATATGCCTGATAGCCGCATTCGGTATCGGTTTCCCCGCGTTTCAGGGCAACACAGTTGCTGGGGCTGCAGCCGATAGCATGGGCATCAATCGTTATATCACCGGCATCGTGCTAACGCTGGGTACGGGTTTCATCGTTTATGGCGGTATTCATCGTATCGCCAAAGCAGCTGACGTGATCGTCCCGATCATGGCGCTGGGTTACATCGGCATGGCGATGATTGTCATCGTCATGAACATCGGCGAAATTCCAGGCGTCATTGGCAATATCGTCTCCAATGCCCTCGGCTTTGAAGAGGCTGTTAGCGGTGGGATGGGTGCCGCGATTGCACAAGGATTGCGTCGTGGTCTGTTCTCAAATGAAGCAGGTCTCGGTTCCGCGCCGAATGTTGCGGCAACCGCGGACGTACGCCATCCGATCAGCCAGGGAATTACACAGTCATTCTCGGTTTTCATCGATACCATCATCATCTGTAGTTGTACCGCCTTTGTGATCCTGCTAGGTGATGTCTATGTCCCGGGAGCACAGGATATCGATGGCGTCGCACTGACCCAGCAGTCACTGGTATGGCATCTGGGCGACTGGTCCCAGTATTTCCTGACCGGAGCGATTTTACTGTTTGCCTTCAGTTCGATCATCTACAACTACTACCTGGGTGAAAACGCATTAACCGTGTTGACGCATCATCCGGCTTCACTGCATGTATTCCGCTTTGTACTGATGGGTATCGTGTTTTTGGGCGCGGTGGCACCGGCCGCGACATCGATATTTTTCTTTTCGGATCCGATGATGGGAATCCTGGCGATAGTCAACCTGTTGGCACTATTGATGTTATTCCCGATCGCGAAGCGTCTGATTGTGGATTTCGCAGCACAGTTGAAGGCTGGTATCGACAGGCCGGTTCTCGATCCCGACAAATTCTCGGATTTGGAGATCGACCACAGTGCCTGGGCCGGAAACCAGCTGCATGTAAAGGGTGACGAATAGCGGCACCTTTGACGGGCGCTAAATATTCGTTTACTAACTCTCGAATGTAGACTATCTGGAAAGAGTGCCACTGAGGAATTAAGATGACAGTTACCTTATATCAAAGCTATCGAAACGGAAACAAAACAGGAACTGCGAGCAAAGTAACGACCATCGCAAGCAGCTGCAATGGCACCCCGACCTTGACGAAGTCGTTGAAGCGGTAGCCGCCCGGACCCAGTATCAGCGTGTTAACCGGCGATGCCACCGGCGTGGCAAAAGCCGTCGAAGCCGCGAGTGCGACTGTCATCAGCAGCGGATAGGGTGACACTCCGAGTCCCGCTGCGGCGCCCAGCGCAATCGGCGCGACCAGTACCGTGGTGGCTGTGTTGGACATGAATTGACTGAACACCGAAGTTAGCACGAACAGAGCCGCCATCAGGACGATCGGTCCGGACCCGCCGAGACTGTCGACGAGGCCGTTCACGATAATCTCGACGCCGCCGGTTTTTTCGAGCGCGGTCGCCATCGGCAACATACCGGCAATCAACACCAGGCTTTCCCAGTTGATGGAACCGTAAGCATCGTTCATGCTCAGGCAGCGCGTCAGTACCAGGGCAGCGGCCGCCAGCAGGACGGCGGTCACGGCGGGTACCAGATTGAGGGTCATTATGACAAGCATGGCGACCAGGATCAGCAAGGCGGTCGGCGCTCGACTGCGATTGGGTGCCACCTCGTCCATTTCTTCTGGTATGGTTAATACAAAAAAATTGGTCTGTTCTCCCTGAAGCCTACTAATGTGTTCCCATCCACCGGCCACTAGCAGGGAGTCCCCGAATACGAGCGTGATTTCACCGAGATTGTCAGTAAGCGGTTTACCTTTGCGCATGATGCCCACCACGCCCAGTCCATACTGCGTGCGAAAACGCGCCCCGATGAGTGTACGGCCAATGAGCTCAGATCGGGGTGTCAGCAAAACCTCGGCAAGACCGAGTTCTTTTATCAGCACTTCCCTTTGTTGGTCCTCGAAAGGGAGCATCTCGAGCTTCTCGTCGCGTACTAACCCCTCCAGGTCCTTTGTGTACTCGACCGCGATGAGGATATCTCCGGACTGAAACTCGGTATCGCCGAGCGCTGGTAAAACGAGCGCGCGGCGACCCTGCTGACGTTGCAGACCGAGCACCGTGACACCGTAGCGCGTGCGCAAGTGTGACTGCGCGAGGGTTTGACCGACCAGCGGCGACTGCTCCGTGATCCGCAGTCGCTGTACGTTACCTTTCAGCCCGTAGGCTTCTGCAAGTTCGATCAAAGAGTGCCGCGCCCGTCCACCGGTTTCGTTCTTCTGGATGGGGAGCAAACGTTGACCGATGAGTACCAGGTAGCCGATGCCGATTACCAACACCAGTAAACCAATCGGGGTGAAGCTGAAGAACCCGAAGGGTGCCAAACCCGCACGCTCGAGCTGGGTGCTCACCACCAGGTTGGGCGGGGTGCCAATGAGTGTCAGCATGCCGCCGATGAGAGCCGCGAAGGCCATCGGCATCATGATTCGTGACGGCGCGAGCCCCACCTTGCCGGCGAGACCGAGCGCGATCGGAATAAAAATTGCCACTGCTCCGGTAGAGCTCATAAACGCGGAGAGCGAGGCCACTGTTAGCATAAGAAGCACTAGCAGGCGTGTTTGGCTGGTACCCGCAACTCGCATCAGCCAGTTGCCAACCGCATAGGCTATCCCGGTTCGCAGCAGCGCTTCCCCGACCACGAACAAACCCGCGATGAGCAACACCACTGGATCTCCGAATCCAGCCAGTGCTTCGCCAGGAGATAGCAAGCCACTCAACATCAGCACCAGAATCACTAGCATCGCGACGCCATCGAGACGCAGACGGTCGCTTACGAACAGGATGATGGTGACTAACAGAAGTCCGAAGACAAACAAGGTCTCACCTGTCATTAGATTCACTCCTCTACCTGTATTCTATCTGCGTCTGCCGGATGATCTGCGCGAAGAACCACGCCGTGAGGATCCGCCTCTCGAAACCGACCGCCGGGAACCTTGAAAGCGGGAATTACCGGAGCTGCGTGCGCCGTAACTGCGGTTCAGCTGTTGATGGGTACTGCGATCCATCGAGCGTGTGCGCCCGGAATTAGAGGGGCGTGTTCTATCCGTGGCAGACGTACTGCGCTGACGCAGAGCATCACGCTGTGCCGGCGTGACACTGGCCGCCTTCTCCTTGCTCGGGGTTTCGACATCATTCCATCCCCCACTCTCGCGCTGCTGCCAGTTCCCGTCATTGTCACGGCGGTATACCTGGCCGTTACCACCGACATACAGATCGCCTTCGGCAGTTTTTGCAGCGCCAAGGCTGTTGCCATCCTTGACCACGCGCGCCCCTTGACCCCCAGCCGAGGTCTCGTAGGCGAAAGCGCGTCCGTCCTGGTTCGAATAATGGCGTGACTGGATCCATTCATCACCCTTTTTGATGCTGGTTTCACCCCACGACTCATACGATCCGGGACTGTCGTATCGGTACTGCTGGTTGGTTTCGGCAGTGGTACCGCGCTTCGGGTTGTACGCGTTGCTGCTATATTCGGCAGAGTTGTAGTCCCAGCTGTATTCACTCTGTGAGTGGCGTCCGCTGCGTTCGTTATAACTCTCGCCAGTCCCGTACCCGCCATAGGGGCCATAGGTATAATCGCCATGGCGGTAGGTGCCCGTCACCGGGTTATAGAAGCTGGCCGATCCATAAGCGTATGGGTAGGGGTAGTGCCAGTAGTAATAGTCATACCAGTAGTCATCGTGCCAGGGGTAATAAGCCCAGTAGTGTGGCCAGTAATACCCGGTGCCATACACCACCGTGTACTCCGTCACGTAAGTCGACTCGTAACCGCTGGTGTAGCCGAACACCACCTCGTTCCCTTCGGCGTCATATACCTTGACAAAGGTGACATGGTAGGCCGGAGATTCCGGCGGGATTGTGTAGATCGCCCCGGGCACCTGATCTGCCACAATCCAGGGACCATCCGGGCGATCACTCTCGAACCACACGGCCTGGTGGCACAGGTAGTAGCGATCATCGACGCGCAGGACATCGAACGGGGTGTTGATCGCACGCGACACTGACGTACCCTTGATCCCCTCGAACTCTGGGTCACCGGAGTAACGTACCTTCGGCGCCTTGAGATCGCGTGGCACTGAAGCAGTCTTCGGGATACTGCTCTCGATCACCGCCAGTTTCGCCTCATCGGTGCCCGCTATGGCGACACGCACATGGGCACGGTCATGACTCGGCGGGATCATAGCGAAGGCCTGCGGCAGTGATTTTACCGCAGACCAGGGGCCCTGCAGCTGCTTTGCCTGGGACCAGCGGCCGGACAGCAGCAGGTAATAATTGCCGCTGGAGTCCTGGTAAATGATGTCATGCGAGGTATTGGCGACGAAGGCAAGCCCGCTGCCGGCGACGTCTTCGAGCACCGGGTCACCGTCCGTGACAACCAGTTCAGCAGGTTTCGTCGCGACAAACACCTGCGGGATCTCGGCGGCTGTGATGGCCTCACCGGGAATGGCCCGCCGCACACGCGCAAACTGCTCTGTCTCAGGTAGCTCATTCACCCCGATCGGCGCGATTGCTGCTTGCCATGGCCCCGGCAGGCTCGCCGACGAGATCCATTTACTGCCGAGCAGCAGGTAATAGCGCTCCCCGCTGCGCACGACATCCCAGTTAGTGTTCACGGCATAGACAGCATCCGTGACTTTGCCCAGTGGCCTGAAGACCGGTTCACCTCCGAACTGCACCAGCACGGCCGGCTTGCTGGAATAAAATATGTCCGGTGGCGCCATCGACAGCTTTGCGGTTCGTTTTTTTTGTGAGTCACCCTGTGCGATGTAAGCCAGCACTACATCCAGCGGCATGGTTTCGGGTTCGTTACCCACCAGGGATTTGATCTTGCCGGTCAGCCGGTTGCGTTCAGTCTCGCTCAGCTCCGGAAAAAAGACTTCATCAAGGCGGCGGTTATAGAGCGTGACGGTGCGCTGTTCGAAATTGGCGACCATTTCTGCCGTGCCCTTGAGTGCGCCGACCGACTGTTTTCCATCCGCCTTGGCCTCATCGACGGCCGCCGCCCAGAAGGTGATCTGGGTATAACCTTCATGGCTGATGACCTGCGGTTCATACACGGTCAGTACCGAATCGCCGAGATCGCGGACCCGGGGAAACAGGGGTTTGAAGGCTGGTGCGGAGACTGGCTGTTGCTCGTCAGAGGCCGGTGAGGTCTGCTTCGGTGATGTGCCACAGCCAGATATCACAAGCACTACGGATAACAGACAGACTTTCAGACTTCTTGTAATGGACATTATTTTCAGTGGTGCACTCAACTATTGTTACAGGTTGCTGCTCGAAACGGTAACAGCCCCAGTTTCTGTTCTTCGAAGCTCGCGGTCTTAATTTCTCAAGCTTCTCAGCACAGGCAGGTGCAGACGTAACATCCCCGCTATCCTGGTGAAATGCTACCAGCGCTGTCAGGATATCACCAGTGAACTGTCGCAAATCAAATTAAGTATACTGTCACCATTGATTTCAGGGTGAGGCGATGAGCGATATTATTCCGGTATTGAACGGCGGTTCTTCGAGTCTGAAGTTTTCGATCTTCGAGATTGTCGACGAGCAATCCCTGGCCTTGCGCATAACGGGCCAGATCGAAGGCCTCGGCCGCAGCCCGCGCTTCGTTGCGAAAAACGAAACAGGCGAGCTTCTCGAGGAGCGCCATTGGGAAAACGCCGACTCCATCGACCACGGCTTCCTGTTCGGTTTTTTGGTCGGTTGGGCGACCGGGCAGATCAGCGGCTCCACGGTGCGCGGCGTGGGACACCGGGTCGTGCACGGCGGACTCGAATACGACGCGCCCGTCGTTATCGACGATCACGTGGTCGAAACGCTGGAGAGACTATGTCCACTCGCACCGCTGCATTTGCCATACAACCTGAATTACATCAAGACGGCGCGCTCCATGAACCCGCATATCCCGCAGGTCGCGTGCTTCGACACGGCTTTTCACCGGGATCATCCGAAGATGGCCGACCTCTTCGCGCTGCCTCGCGCCTATTACGATGAAGGCATCCGGCGTTACGGCTTTCATGGTTTGTCGTATGAGTACATTGCCAGGGTCCTGCCCGAGGTTGCGCCGGAAATTGCCGCAGGCCGGGTGATCGTCGGCCATTTCGGCAGCGGCGTCAGCATGTGCGCGCTCAACAACGGGCGCAGCATCGACAGCACGATGGGCTTCACCGCGCTCGACGGGCTCGCCATGGGAACGCGGCCGGGCGCGCTGGACCCCGGCGTCGTGCTGCATCTGATCCGCGAAAAGAACATGACCGCGGACGACGTGGAAAAAATGCTCTACGGAAAATGCGGCCTGCTCGGCCTTTCCGGCATTAGCAACGATATGCGCGACCTCGAAACCAGCAGCGACCCGAATGCCAGGGAAGCAATCGACTTCTTCGTATACCGGGCGAGCCAGGGACTCGGTGCCATGGCTGCAGCGATGGGCGGTGTCGACGGCATCGTGTTCACCGCCGGGATCGGCGAGAACTCGCCGCAAATCCGTGCCGGGATCTGCCGCGCCGCCCAATGGATGGGGGTGGAGCTGGACGAGGCGGCCAATGAAGCCGGCGGCCCGAGAATTTCGAGCGCTAATTCACCCATTTCCGCATGGGTCATTCCAACGGACGAAGAGAAAATGATGGCGCTGCACACGCTCGGCTTGATCTCGAAAGGGGAAACGGCCGCGTCCTGACGGCGCTGGATCGAGGCCACCATCGAGCGTACCGCGGACGTGACCGATCGTCGCTGGCCTGGTTTTTAGCGAATAGGTTAAGAGTATCTCGCGCGCAAAGAGCGCCTGCGCGAGTATGCCGCTGACGCTAATTCTGGGGTTAGGGCAGATCCGCGAGACGAGTTAATCGAAACGAAATCTGGTAGGCGCTTTTGTCGTCCCGGGCCTGGCCTGTGATTATGTCTCCGTCGATTTCGCCTTCCAATTTGAGATCCAGATTTTTCTCCTTTTTACCGAACACAGTGCGTGCTTCACCATGTTGGACGCCAGCAGTGGATACCTCGATTCGATTATCCGAAACTTCATAGTTACCGACCGTGTAATGATTCTCGGACGCGCCCCTGTATTTACCGTCTTCGAGGAACGCGGTTGCCACGGGTTCCCAACCATATGGCCCGAGCATTTCCACTTTCCAAATTCCGTTCGTACTCATTGTGTCATCCCCATATTAGAATTTGCGGCCAGTATATGTCGAATACAAAACTAATTCACTAACCAAAAACGGGTTAAAACAATAACAAGGATTTGCTGCTTGAAGACCGAATTATCAAAGAGTCGAGTTTTTTGGCAGGTAAAAGTGGGTCTCACCAGGACCACTCCCGTTACCATTAAATGTTGCCCCAAAGCCCTTGCGGCAAAATAATAACGCTTTCAAGCGCAAATTTATACGAACCGGAATGCACTTATACGCGTTTGCATATTGCTTCCACCGGAATAGCAGGAGAGAATTCCTGATGATGCAGCAACCAACTCTATCATTTTGAAGCGCAGGCGTGCTCGCTAAAGTATCTGCTTTTGATTACCCGGTGTGGCTGAAACAAACGGAGGGGGATTTTTATGTTGAATTATCAAAATAAGGCATACCAACAGGACAAATCACGACACGCCTGTATTGCTTTTGGTCTTGTCGTTATCGCCGCCTTATTCAGCACGGCTGTCGGAGCGAGTGAAACACGCGACCTGGTCATACGTCCCGGCCTGAGTGACCCGCGGGCAATTTTTTGCGTGATCATTTTTATCCTGTCATACCTTTTCGTGATGACCGAAGAAGCCACTCAGTTGCGAAAGTCCAAACCCGTGATGCTGGGGGCGGGCATTATCTGGGCGGTCATCGGCTACGCGGCGCCCGAGTATGGCGTTAGCCATGAACAGCTAAAGAGCGCGATTTCCCATGACCTGGATGAATATAGCAGCCTGTTTCTATTCCTGTTTGCCGCGATGACCTATATCGCCGCACTCGAAGGTACCAAGGTCTTCGCCACCCTGCGCTCGTGGCTGGTTAGTAAGGGGTTCACCTATCGCGTCCTGTTCTGGGTTACCGGCATCATTGCCTTCTTTCTTTCTGCCATCGCCGACAATCTCACCACGGCACTGGTCATGGGTGCGGTCATCCTGGCGCTCGGGTCGGACAATCCCAGGTTCGTCGCGATTGGCATGGTCAATGTCGTCAGCGCTGCAAACGCGGGCGGTGCTTTCAGCCCATTTGGCGACATCACCACGTTGATGGTCTGGCAATCGGGGCGCGTGGAGTTTTTTGAGTTTTTTGCGCTGTTCCTGCCGTCAGTCTCTACCTACCTGGTACCCGCCATTATCATGAGCTTTTTCGTGCCGGCAGCGGCGCCACCACCGATGCAGGAACGCATTCAAATGGAACGTGGCGCCAAACGGGCTATCGTGCTTGGAATTCTGACTATCGCAATGGCCGTTTCGTTCGAGCAGTTTTTCGGTCTGCCCCCGTTTATGGGAATGATGACCGGGATGTCGTTATTGATGTTTCTCGCCTACTACTTGCGCCTCACGCGTACAGAGGATGAGCCGGAATACAACATCTTCAATGCGATCAAAACAGTCGAATGGGATACGCTATTGTTCTTCTTTGGAGTCATGTTCAGCGTCGGTGGCCTCGCCTTTATCGGCTATCTGGAACTGGCATCCAACACGCTCTATGGTGATCTGGGGGCGACCGGCGCGAACGTTATGCTGGGTGCGGTTTCAGCGATCATCGATAATATCCCGGTGATGTTTTCAATCCTCAGTATGGGTCCCGAAATGAATCATTTCCAATGGTTGCTGGTTACCCTGACCTGCGGAGTAGGGGGCACACTGCTTTCGGTGGGTTCAGCAGCGGGCGTGGCCTTGATGGGAACTTCCAAAGGACAGTACACGTTCATGAGCCATCTTAAATGGACACCGGTGCTCGCGTTAGGCTATGTGGCCGGTATTGGCACGCATTTTCTCGTTAATGGTTAAGACTCAATCAAGAGAAAAGTTTTCAGGGTATCGCCAACATTTGATTACTACCCAACGACAAATTTATTAAAACCAGTAAATCAGGGGGAAGTCCCATGTTTTTCAGACTGCGACAAAACAGAAAATCAATCATGATCAGGTCTTGTTTCATAATCCTGTGCCTGGTCCCGTTCCTGGTCATGGCGGCAGTGAACGCGCCGGATCAGTTGAACTGGTTGCAGATGGGCATGCAGCTGTTAGGTGGGCTCGCTTTGTTTCTGTTCGGCATGGAACAAATGTCCGATGGGCTCAAGGCGGCTGCCGGCGATAAGATGAAGACATTGTTGTCCAAGCTGACCAAGACCCGGTTTTCAGCGGCCGCTACCGGGGCCTTTGTGACCTCCGTGATTCAAAGTTCTTCCGTTACAACGGTTCTGGTAGTCGGATTTGTTTCCGCGGGGTTGATGACTTTTTCGCAATCGATCGGTGTCATCATGGGCGCCAATATCGGTACCACGATCACAGCGCAAATCGTTGCCTTCAAAGTGGAGAAAGCGGCCCTGATCATGATTGCGGTTGGCTTCGGCATGCTGTTTTTATCCAAAAACAATCGCATACAGCAATACGGCAATATGTTGATGGGCCTGGGCCTGATATTTTTTGGTATGGGCATCATGAGCGAGGGGATGACACCGCTGCGGAGTTATGAACCTTTTATCCAACTCATGGCGAGCATGGAGCGACCGATACTGGGCATACTGGTCGCCGCCGTTTTCACCGCGCTGGTGCAATCATCTTCCGCCACCACCGGCATCGTCATCGTCATGGCAAGCCAGGGGTTCATCAGCCTGCCCGCCGGCATAGCCCTCGCCTTTGGCGCGAATATCGGCACCTGTATCACAGCCATACTGGCCTCGATCGGGAAACCGACCGAGGCCAGGCGCGCCTCCATGATCCATGTTATTTTCAATGTGGCGGGGGTGTTGCTGTGGATACTGTTTATCCCACAACTGGCAAACCTGGTGGCACAGGTTTCCCCGGTTGCAAGCAACCTGACGGGAACGGCAAAACTCGCCGCCGAGGTGCCACGGCAAATCGCCAATGCCCACACCATTTTCAATATTGCCAATACCCTGATATTTATTGGTTTTACGACCCAGCTAGGCCGGATTGTAGAAAAACTGGTGCCTGAAAGAGTGGAAGCAGAAAAAGCGATTATCAAACCCAAATATCTCGATGATGCTTTAATCGACACGCCCGCACTGGCGCTTGACCGGGTCCGCCTGGAGCTGGGGCATCTCGCTTCGATTACCGAAACGATGCTGGAGCAGATCAAACAGGCTTTTCAGGAACGAGATGGCAATAAATTCGATGAAGTTGCCAAGATGGATGATCAGGCAGATATCATCCACGCCGCGATTACCGACTATATCAAGCGGTTGACCGTACAAAACCTGACCGAAGACGAAAACAACGATTTGATGCGCTACCTGCAGGCCAACGAAGACCTGGAGCGGGTTGGCGACGTGATCGAAACCAACCTGGTGCAGGTGGGCCAGGGCGTCATCAGGGACGGTATCGAGGCGACCGAAGCCTCGCGCGCGATCCTGATGGGCCTTTATGAAAAAATCAGGCAAGCGCTGGGTGCCGCTAAAATGGCCATCGTCGATAACGACGAGGTCGCGGCGCAAAGTATCCTGCACCTGAAGGATGATGTTAACCAGCTTGTTTACCAGGCGATACAACTCCAGGCGCAAAGGTTAAAAAGCGAGGGGGCAGACAATGTTGATATCACCATGTTTGAAAATGAACTGATCGACAGCATGAAGCGGATTTACTCGTTAACCAAGCGCATTGCCAAATTGACGGTGCCCGACGCCTTGATCCAGGAAGCGGCTTGACTGCTGTGTTTAAATAAATCCAAATATCATCAGAAATTAACCGGAGCTTAAAGATGAAAAAAAGTGACGCAGAAAAAAGAGATAGAAAAGATCGAGGGACTATCCAGGCATTACTGGACAGGTTCAACAAACAACGCCTGCCGCGTGCGGTAGCGATGAAAGAAAAGGTCGATGCCGGTGAATTGTTAAATGATAGTGACCTGCGAATAATCCGGGAAGTGCAGAGTGACTCGAATCAGATTAGAGGGCTGCTTGAAAGGCATCCGGAATATCAAGACCTTGCGACAGGCGCTCTCGAGATGTGGAATGAAATCAGGGAAAAAGATGCCGAGAATCGTAAGACTAAAAAATAGATCCTGTATAACAATCGGGAATTCCTCGTCGATGGACCAATCGTTCTCAAAATAGATCCTTGCCTAGATGCTATTAATGGGCGCCACTTGCAAATTATACGTCGGCGGGTGTACTTATACGGGCGTGTTGTCGTATCCTGCGTCTGGTACGGTAAGCAGAATAATAAATTGGAGTTTATGACATTAATCAATATTCGCCCGTCTATCGAGCAGTAGGATGCGAAATAATAAAAGGGGTGACGACTGCTAATGCCTGAAACAACAATCACAAACCGGCATAGGAAGGTAGAAACTGTTATGGCCAGGCGCCTGTTGGTCATCCTGTCAGTGTGTTTGTTTCAATTCGGCTGCACCCAGCTCGGCCCCGATTTTGTCAAACCCGAAACCCCGGCGGTGGAAGACTGGATTGGCGACAATCCCGCCATCAGCCGTGACGCCGTTGAACTGAGCGACTGGTGGACGGTTTTCAACGATCCGATTCTCGATGACCTGGTGGCGGAAGCCTTCGAGCAGAATCTGTCGCTACAGATTACCGGCCTGCGCATACTCGAAGCACGTGCACAGCTCGGAATCGCGGTCGGTAACCAATATCCCCAGGTGCAGGAGCTGAATGGCTCTGCTTCGACAAACAGCACCAGCGAAAACAGTCCCAACTTCACCCCGGCACTGGATGACGAGTTTTCCAATTACCAACTCGGCTTCGACGCGTCATGGGAGCTCGATTTCTGGGGTCGCTTCAGTCGTGGAATCGAGTCCGCCGATGCCAGCTTGAACGCTACTTTCGCCGATTACGACGATGCGCTGGTAAGCCTGGCCGCCGAAGTGGCGAGGGTGTATGTCACCATCCGCACCCTGGAGACTCAACTGAACCTGGCGCGAGCCAATATCCTGTTGCAACAGGAAAGCCTGCGTATCGCGCGGATCCGGTATGACAACGGTGCCACCACCGAACTCGATGTGCAGCAGGCGATATCCAACCTGAGTTCGACCCAGGCCAGTGTCCCGGCACTGACGCGCTCGCTGTACCAGGCGATGAACAGCCTGAGTATTCTGCTTGGCAAACCGCCCGGTGAACTGAACCTGATGTCCAGTGACGCAACCGCTATCCCGATTGCGCCCGCGCGCATCGCCGCGGGCATTCCGACGGAGCTGTTACGCCGCAGGCCCGATGTGCGCAGGGCCGAGTTCCAGGCCGCGAGTCAGAGTGCTTTAATTGGTGTCGCGGAAGCCGACCTGTACCCCAGCTTTTCACTATTTGGCTCAATCGGGCTGCAGAGCAGCGATACCGGTGACAGTGACTCCGGCGACCTGTTCGACTCCGACAGCGTGGTCTATTCCGCGGGACCGTCGTTCAGCTGGAAGATTTTCAATTATGGTCGTATTCGTAACAACGTCCGGGTACAGGACGCCCGCTATCAGCAATCGCTGGTCAACTACCAGGACACCGTGTTGCGTGCCTACCAGGAAACCGAAGATGCGATGATCGCGTTTTCCCAGGCGCAGGCCGAAGCCGGCTATCGCGAGCAAAGTGCGACGGCTGCATTTCGCGCCACCGAGATTGCAAGTATCCAGTACCGCGAAGGTGCGGTGGACTTTCAGCGAGTGATCGACTCCGAGCGCACGCTGGTCGCACAACAGGAACAATGGACCACTGCCCGCGGCGATATCGCGCTTAATCTGATCGCGGTATACAAGGCACTCGGCGGTGGCTGGAGTCTGCGCGAGGGCCAGGCCTATATATCGGATGAGAACCGGGACGCGATGGCGGAGCGGACCAACTGGGACGATTATCTCGAGCCCGCGGCGCGCGATGTTCCACAATAATTTAGAGGCAGCTAATGATTTCTACCTTGTTTAAGTATCCCCACCTGCGTCTGGGTACTGTAATGCTTACGATACTCCTGCTCGTTGCCTGTGGCGATGACGCGCCGCCTGAGAAAAAGGAAATCATACGACCGGTGAAGTTGATGACGCTCGATGCCGGTGGTACCGGCACCACGGTGGAATATCCCGGTAAAGTATCGGCTGCGCGCTCCGTAGAGCTGGGGTTTGAAGTTGCCGGCAAGATTATCGAGTTGCCGATTTCGGATGGATTAGCAGTGAAAGAGGGTGCTCTGCTCGGTCGGCTCGATGACTCTGATTATGTCGCCGCGCGCGATGCGGCCGAGGCGAATCGCAAGGCGACCCAGTCGGCATATGAGCGGGCGAAAAGAATATTTGACCAGGGTGCCGGCTCGCAGGCGGAAGTGGATAGCACCCTGCGCGATATTGACGTTGCCAGGCAGAGCCTGAAGCAGGCCCAGAAGGCGCTCAACGACGCGGAATTGGAAGCGCCTTTTTCCGGCCGGGTGTCGCGCAAGATTGCCGATAATTTTCAGAACGTGCAGGCCAAGGAGCCGATCCTGTTGCTGGAGGACATATCCAGCCTCGAACTCGATGTCAATGTCCCGGAACAGGACTTTGCGCGCATGAAACCTGGTTCAAGCCTGGCGCAACGTAACGAGCTTGTTAAACCGGAAATCCAGGTCAGCACCATATCCGGCCGCAGTTTTGCGGCCAGTTTAAAATCCTTCGAAACCTCCGCTGATCCCACAACGCGAACTTACAAGGCTACTTTCGCGTTTAAAAAACCAGCGGATGTCAACGTGTTACCGGGCATGACCGCGAAGGCCATTCTTCATATACCCGCGGATGTAGTGAAAGATGCCGGGGGCGGTTTTCTGATACCCGCCGCTGCAGCCATAGTGGATACCGATGGTAGCGCCTATGTCTGGCGCTTTGATCAGGGCAGCTCGCAAGTGAGTCGTGCCACGGTGACGCTCGGAGACATGTCCGGTGCGAGCGTGCGGGTGCTGAGTGGATTGCAAGGCGGCGATCGTATTGCGGTATCCGGCGCAGCGCACTTGCAGGAAGGCATGAAAGTCCGCCCGCTGGCCGAATAAATAAAAAGGATAACTTGTGAACATTGCACAGTTTTTCATCGAACGGCGCGTCATTACCCTGGTGTTAACCGTGGTCATGCTGGGTGCCGGAATGTCATCTTACCAGGGGCTCAGCCGGCTCGAGGATCCCGAGTTCACAATCAAGGACGCGCTGGTTATCACACAGTACCCCGGGGCATCCGCGGCCGAGGTCGAAGAAGAAGTCTCAGACCGCCTTGAAACCGCGGTCCAGAAAATGGGCCAGCTCAAGCGCGTGGTGTCCAAGTCCGATCGCGGCCTGTCGACGCTAACCGTCACCATCAAGGACAAGTACGACAAGACCAAATTGCCGCAGGTCTGGGATGAATTGCGGCGTAAAATCAACGATGCCCAGAAAGACCTTCCCCCGGGTACTGGACCTTCCCTGGTCATTGATGACTACGGCGATGTATTTGGAATCTTTCTCGCCGTCTACGGTGACGGTTACAGCTATGCCGAACTGAAAGATGTCGTCGATCTACTGCGCCGCGAGTTGTTGCTGGTCAAGGATGTCGGCAAGATCGATACCTACGGCGAGCGTACCGAGGCGGTTTACGTCGAACTGAATCGTGACCGCATGTCCCAGCTGGGCATCTCCGAAAGCGTCATTATCAACGAATTGCAACAGAAGAACGCGGTCGCCATGGCCGGGCGCGTGAAAGTGGGTCGTGAGTTCATCACCATCAATCCTACTGGCGAGATTAAAACGGTCGAGCAGTTCGAGTCCATCCTGATTTCGGGCGGAGGTGAACAGCAGATTTACCTGCGCGACGTTGCCAATGTGCGTCGAGGATACATCGAACCACAGAGTAACCTGATCCGTTATGACGGTGCGCCGGCGATAGGACTTGGAATCTCGACGGTATCAGGCGGCAATGTGGTCAATATGGGAAAGGCCCTCAGTCAACGGGTAATGGAATTGCAAGAACAGGTCCCGGTTGGAATCGAAGTAGGCCTGGTTTCGGTTCAGTCGACAGCCGTTGAAACGGCGATCAGCGGGTTTATCATCAGCCTGCTGGAAGCGGTTGCAATTGTAATCGTGGTATTGCTGTTTTTCATGGGACTGCGCAGTGGCATCCTGATCGGCTTCGTGCTGTTGCTGACGATTGCCGGCACCTTTATTTTCATGGGCCCGATGGAAGTCGCACTCGAGCGTATTTCGCTGGGTGCGTTGATTATCGCATTGGGTATGCTGGTGGATAATGCCATTGTTGTCGTTGATGGCGTGCTGGTGCGCCTGCAAAAAGGCGAGGATGCCAAACAGGCGGCGATCGAGGTTGTCAAACGAACTGCGATTCCGCTACTGGGCGCGACCATCATCGCGATTCTCGCGTTTGCGGCGATCGGTACCTCGCAGGATAACACCGGCGAGTTTTGCCGCTCGCTGTACCAGGTGGTCCTGGTTTCACTGTTGCTGAGCTGGGTGACGGCGGTATCGGTCACGCCGTTATTGTGCGTCATGTTCCTGAAAAAGCCCGCCGCCGGAGAGGCGCAGGCGGATCCGTACGGCAGTGGATTTTATACGAAATACAAGGGGTTGCTGCGCACCGCGATTCGCCAAAAGGTGATATCGCTGGCACTGGTCGCCGGCATATTCGTAAGCGCGTTGTGGGGTTTCGGTTTCGTCGAGCAAAGTTTCTTTCCGCCGTCGACGCGGCCGCAATTCATGGTAGACCTGTGGCTGCCACAGGGCACGCACATCGATGAAATGACGGCAACCGTCAAGTCCGTCGAGGATCATATAAAGGGGCTGGAGGGCGTTACCCACATCACTTCGCTGGTCGGAAAGGGCGGGATGCGTTTTCTCTTGACCTATACCCCCGAGAAAGGCAACAGCAGTTATGCGCAATTGCTGGTCGACGTTGAAAGTGCCGAAAACCTGGCTAACCTGCTGCCGGAAGTCGAGGACTATCTTGCAGAGAACTTTCCGGATCTGCTGGGCTACGCCTCGCGCTTCCAGTTAGGCCCGGGCAGCACCGGCAAGATCCAGGCTCGCTTCAGTGGGCCGGATCCCAATGAACTGCGTAGACTGGCAGAACAAACGCAGGCGATTTACCGGGCCGATTTCGATTCCAAGGCGATCCGTACCGACTGGCGCCAGCGCGTCAAGGCGGTGCGACCGGTGCTGGCGGAGGAGCAGGCAAACCTGAATGGCATCTCACGCACCGATGTCGCCAATAACGTGTTACAGGCATTTCAGGGTGCAACCATTGGCGTCTATCGCGAAGGCGATCTGTTACTGCCGATTGTGATGCGAGCAGAAGCGCAGCAGCGCACCGACATCGCCAGTATCCAGGACCTTCAAATCTGGAGTCGAGCGGGTGCGAGGATGATTCCGCTGCGCCAGGTGGTCTCCGGCTTTGAGTCTACCTTTGAGGACGAGATCATTCAGCGGCGCAACCGCAAACCGACCATCACGGTTTACGCAGATCCGGTAACCGGGCTTGCCAGCAACCTGTTTGCGCGCGTACGTTCTCAGGTCGAAGCGATCGAATTACAGCCTGGCTATGAACTGGAGTGGGGTGGTGAGTACGAAGACTCAGGTAATGCGCAGGCAGGACTCGCGGCCAGTCTGCCGATGTTCATATTGGCCATGATTCTGATCACCGTCATGCTGTTCAATTCGTTGAAACAACCGTTGATCATCTGGCTGACGGTCCCATTGGCGATCATCGGTGTTACCGTGGGCCTGTTGTCTACCGGCCAGCCTTTCGGTTTCATGGCCTTGCTCGGCTTTCTCAGTTTGATCGGCATGTTGATCAAGAATGCCATTGTGTTGATCGATGAAATCAACCTGCAATCGGGCGAGGGTAAACAACTGCTGGATGCCATCATCGATTCGGGCGTCAGCAGGCTACGCCCGGTAATGATGGCCGCGTCGACCACCGCGCTGGGACTCATTCCGCTGCTGTTCGATGCGTTTTTCATATCCATGGCGGTCACCATTATCTTCGGCCTGGGGTTTGCGACCCTGTTAACCATGGTGGTCGTGCCGGTGTTATACGCCACCTTCTACAAGCCCGAACCCGCCTAATTCCGGGGACAGTATACTTATTTCCCCTCCAGGGAAATAAGTATACTGTCCCCGGAATTCTTACAGTCAACTCAACGGGAGTCTCTGATGGAGCAAACTAACTTTCAAAAAGATCTCATTTCGGCCGCGGTACGCATAGGCTTGCTGGCAATTCTTTTATACATGAGTTTCAAGATCGTCCAGCCTTTCCTGGTGGTGGTTGTCTGGGGTGCGATCATTGCGACTGCGTTGTATCCACTGCATCAAAATTTTACCAGGCGATTTAACGGTAACCAGAAACTGTCGGCGATCTCAATCACGCTTATCGCCCTGGCGGTGTTAATTATCCCCTGTTATCTGATGGCGGGCTCGTTGATCGACACCAGCCAGGCTATCGGTAACGATCTTGCGGATGGCAGTTTCAGTATTCCCCCCCCTGCCGAAAGCGTTGCCGAGTGGCCTTTGATTGGCGAAAAGCTCTATGCCAACTGGTCCGATGCCGCCGCCAACATCGAAACCTATACCGAAAAGCACAAGGAGAATATTCAGAAGCTGGGCAAAACCATGCTGTCTGCCGCCGCTGGCACGGTGAAGTCGATTTTCATGTTTATATTCTCGATTATCATAGCTGGCGCGCTACTCAACTATGCAGAGGGCTGCCGTAACAGCCTCTATCGTCTGTTCGAGCGGCTGGTCCCGGATGAAGGCGTAAAAATCGTCAACTCTGCCGGTGCAACCGTGCAAAGCGTTGCCAAGGGCGTGCTCGGAACCGCACTGATTCAAACCGTGCTCGGTACGCTCGGGATGGTCGTGGTAGGCGTACCCGGTGCCGGATTATGGGCCGTCCTGGTGATGCTGGTAGCGATTATTCAATTGCCGCCGATTTTGATCCTGGGGCCGGTTGCGGCGTACGTATATTCGGTCGAACCTACCTGGATTGCGACCATATTCCTGGTCTATAGCCTGGTCGTCAGCAGCGCTGATGCTGTCCTCAAACCCATGTTACTGGGAAGAGGAGTCGAACTGCCAATGCTGGTGATCTTGCTGGGCGCGATTGGCGGTATGGTGCTGGCTGGAATTATCGGCCTGTTTACGGGCGCCGTTTTCCTCGCGATCGCATACCAGGTCTATACGCTCTGGTTGGAAGACCAGACCGCTAGCGCCTGAGAAATCTCCGTTGCAACCAGGCGTAATGAGAGCCTGCCGGGCTGGTGGAAGTCGTAACAATCCTGTGGTTAGTCTTCCGGTTTGTACGCCGCCAGTCTCACGCCAATGAGGCTGGCCACCAGTACCGTGGTGTAGAAGATTCCCGTGATCGATTCCATGTAGGCGAGAAAACGCACCAGTGGTTGATCCGGAGTGATGTCGCCGTAGCCGAGCGTGGTTAGTGTGACCATGCTGTAGTAGATCATGTCTTCGAGATTGTGCTGCCATTGCCGATGATCGAGTCCATTCATGGAGCCGGGGAACAGGGCTTCAACCAACAGGTAGGCGAATGCCCAGACCACCCCGATCAACATGTATATGCAGATCGCCCCAACGATCTTGTTGCGATCGACGTGACCGGAAAACATGACTTGCCGCCACGCCAGGAACGTTGTCAATGACAGAAAGGAAATAACGATGACCAACTGCGCAATGGCAAGGCGATAGTCGTCAAGGATGCTGCCACCAATCATCAGGCTGGCGATTACCAGTGACATGCCAATCTTGGGGTTGAGCCAACGTGCCCGCTTGCGTTCCATTGACCACACGGCGATCAGCATGGTTATCGTCAGGCTGAAATTCACCAGTCGTCGCCCTAACTCCGATTCGAATTGTGCGAATACGGCGCCGCTGAACAACAGGAAAATCAGCGCAAAAAACAACCAGATGAAATTGTCGCGCTGAGTAATCTTCGGTGCCATTTAAGCGCGCTCCTGTTAAACCGGTAATCGGCGTGCTATCTGCGCCAGTTTAACACCAACCCAGCGTCCGACGCCCATCCAGCGCTCGCGCACATTGATGCTTTGTAACAAGGAAAGGGCGAAGATTACGTAGGTCACCGCCACCAGCAGCAGGGCGATACGCTCGAAGAACTTGGCATCCGCCTGGTCGCCATAGGCGCTGGTGCCGGTGCCGATCAGAACCAGGACGGTACTGAATGCGCTCCCGTATAACGGCGCGGTGGGCTTGCCGCTGAAAATCTGCTGACCGAACAGTAGTGCCAGCAGGAAGAATCCAGCCACCAGGAAGCCTAGCTGTGGAGTTGCAGAGAGAAATTTGAAAAATACGATGGCGACAATGCCACCGCCAATATTGGCAGCCAGTAGCGCCCTGGAACCAGCGGTGCCGGCAGAGAAGTCCGGCTTTTGTGCGAGAGTCGCAATGATGATTAACGGTAAAACGGCTCCACTCAGGTTAAACACCAGGCACACCAGCGCGAAGGGCAATATCACGGCGGTACTGAGCCAGGCGGAGTAGGCTGCATCTCGCGCTGTGGTTTGCAGTGGAATTTGCTCTGACTCGAGGGTCCCGCCCGGAAACAGGGTGTGGGCGATGTGTACACAGACCAGCGCCGCGGTTGCCGATTTCAGCAGACCGATACTCACTACCAGCGCGAGGTAAGGCTCGGGACCGCCGATCAGGGGCAGCAATAGCAGGGCCAGGGTGAACAGTAGGATGATGAACCCCGAGGTACCGCGGGCCGCCGCATAAAAGGTCAGGAACAGGCACCAGCAGAAAAGCACCAGGAACACCGCGGGATAGGGGTAGAGGTAAATGGTTGCCGCGGACCCCACCGCGAAGATGACGGCGATGGCGATGATGATGCTGAACGTGGCCTTGAGGTTCGGTCTGGGGTTGCGATTGCCGAGAAAGGCTGCGGTAAGGATGGCGCCAAGGAAAGACAGGGGCCAACCGATACCAAAAGCAAGCGCCACGCTTAAAGCAACGCCACTGGCATAGCGCAGAATACAACTACGATCGCCGGGACTCATGCTTTCGCTGGCTAATATGCGTAAGAGAAAACACTGACCAGGCGCATCCAGACCCAGGCCAGGAAATTGGTGATCGGGTTACCACTGGTGTAGATGGTCACGTCAGCCTGCCCGCCACCCCGCAGCAGACCCTTGCCCGGGCGTTCGTCGAAGCTGATGATCACCGGGAAACGCTGCGCATTTCGCAACCAGCCGGTATCACTATTCACTGTCTGGAGCGATCCTGCGTCGGCGTTGTTTTTCCAGTCCACGGCATAACCGATGCTGACCACTTTACCGTCAAAAACCTGGCCCGGTCGCATGTCGAGGACAATTTCCACGGGGTCGCCAGGCTTGATGTTACCGAGGCTGTTTTCGCGCATATAGGCTTCGATCCATGCATCTTCGGCCGAAACAAATGTCATCAGGGCTTTGCCGGCCGTCGCATAGTCACCCGGAGCGATGGCAACACTGGTCACCCCGCCATGGATGGGCGCGGTGATAGTTGTCCTTGATAAATCCAGCTGCGCGTCCTCCAGGGCGGCGATCGCCTTGCGAATCTTGGGATTGTTGGAGCCCTGGTCGCCCAGTTTCTGTTCGGCGCGCTCCAGCTTGGCCTGGGCACTTTCGACATCGGCCTTGGCTTTCTTGACTTCGGCGCGTGCCTTGTCGCCATCGGAGCCCGACAATATGCCTTGTTTTTCGAGTGCTAAGACTCGTTTTGCCTCCGCTAAAATGTAGCCCTGCTGGGTGATTGCCTGCGAAAGATCGGCCTTCGCAACTGCCAGGTTCTCGGTACCGGCGCCAACGTCCTGGCCGGCCTGGGTCAGTGCTGCCTCGGCCTGGTCGATTGCCAACTGGTAGTCGGAGGGATCAATACGCAATAGTACATCACCTGCCTGCACCACCTGGTTAACACCGACGTCAACGCTGATCACTTCCCCGGACACCTTCGGCACGATGGGAATGATATTACCGGTCACGCGCGCCTGGTCGGTGTACGGGGTGTAGCGATCGGCTATCAGGTACCAGACCAGCATAAAGGCGCACAGACCCAGCACCGCCAGCGTCAGTTTCTTAATCGAAGTGTCTTCCTGCGTTGACTCGCTCACGTCTGTTCGGCCTCCAGTTATTCCGGGGACAGTATACCTATTAAGAATTCCGGGGACAGTATACCTATTACCAGGTAGCCGCTATAATCTGCTTCCCAGCTAACTTACAGGGAGGTAAGCGATGGCCAGGATGGCACGCGTAGTTGTTCCGAATTATCCGCATCATGTAGTTCAACGAGGCAATCGACGACAGAAAACCTTTTTCTGTGAAGATGACTATCGTTACTATATCCAGCTCGTTTCCGAGTACTCAGTGCAAACTGAAACTGCAGTTTGGGCCTACTGCCTGATGCCTAACCATGTTCACCTGGTGATGGTGCCGAGTACCGAGGACGGTTTAAGGGCGACCCTGGGTGAGGCGCACAGGCGCTTTACGAAACATATAAATCTTCGAGAAGGATGGCGAGGGCATTTGTGGCAAGAGCGGTTTCATTCGTTCTTGATGGATGAACATTATCTGTTGGCCGTGGTACGTTACGTAGAAAGGAATCCGGTTGCCGCGAAACTATGCGTCCACCCGGAAGACTGGAAGTGGTCCAGCGCATTTGCTCATATCATGGGGGAAGACGATGCCCTCGTGCAGGTGAGACCGATGCTAGATCGGGTCGACAGATGGAGTGATTATCTTTCGGATACTGCTCACCGCGATGAAAGCGAATTAATCGAACTGCATGCTCGGACCGGGAGGCCGTTAGGTAGCCCTGGTTTTGTGCGTAGGCTTGAAATTATAACCGGCGAGGGTTTGGCTCCAAAGAGGCCAGGCCGCAAGCCGGCGACAAGTAAATAGGTATACTGTCCCCGATATTTCAATAGGTATACTGTCCCCGATATTTCGATTTACGCGAGAGTTTAATCATGTGGGAAGAGTTCAAAAAATGGCGTTATGCCGGCACCGAAATTACGACGGTCGAGCGTCGTGAATTGCTGGAAGAACTGTTCGTCCTGGGCACGGATAATCAGTTGCCGTTTTACAAGCGCATGGCTTTCCTGCTGATCGTATCCACTATTATTGCCTGTTGCGGCCTGATGGCGGATTCCGCCGCCGTGGTCATCGGCGCGATGCTGGTCGCGCCAATGATGCGGCCGGTTATGATTTCCTCTGCCGCGATAACCCTGGGCTGGACCAAGCACCTGTACCAGGCCCTGATATTGACCTTCCTGATGGCACTTGCCGCTGTCGGTATCGCATCGGTATTCGCCCTGATATCACCAGAAGTGGTGACCATACCGGACCAGGTGTTGGCTCGCACAACTCCGACTTATTATGATTTAGTGATTGCCCTTGCCGCGGGTAGTGGTGGCGCCTTTACCATGACGCACAAGGAGAGCAATGCGATTCCCGGTGTAGCAATGGCGGTCGCTCTGCTACCACCACTGGCTTCCACGGGTATCCTGCTGGTGTTTGACCAGAATGACCTGGCCCTGAAGGCCTTTATCCTGTTTTTCACCAACTTTTCCGCCATGGTGCTGGCGGCAACTTTGACCTTTCTTTACCTTGGCATATCGCCGAGCAAAACACGCGAACGTTCCGCCAAATTTATCCGCAACTTTACCCTGGGATTTTTCCTGCTGGTATTTGGCATTTCGGTACCCTTGTATTTTTACAGCACTGAAGTCTGGTACGACGCCACTTATCAGGCGAACCAGTCGGATGAACTGCAGGCCTGGCTGAAAGAAAATGAATTGCTTATCGACAACGTGCAGATAGACGACGAGCGGCGTATTGTTTTTCTGAAACTGTTGGGCCCGAATCCACCGCTAACGGTTGAAACCCTACACACCGAACTGGCATTAAATCAACTCGCAACAACCGGGGAGGAGGTGAAACCATTCAGCATCGAAGTGTTGTGGACCCAGACTGGTCGTTTCAGCTGGCCGCCCGAGCTTAGCCTGCAGAGCGAGCGCACCCTGGAACAGGATTATTCAGCCGACCTGCAAGCGCAAACCTGGTACTGGATTGGGACGCAGTATACAGACGGTGACTGGTTACGCCCCGAGCAACGGCAATCCTACTTTATCAGTGCGAAAGGGGAAAACTCCGTAGATTTGACAACCCATTGCACCAGGGGTAGCGGTTCTTATGAACTGAACCAGGAAAAAGTCACGGCCAGTTTTGACATCGGTGTCGACGATACCTGTGCGACGGCAAAAATTGACAACCGGTTTATCACTGACTTGAACCAGGTCATTAATATCAAGCTAGAAGGTGAAAATATGTCTCTGCGCCTCGATAGCGATGTCGGTGTTATGCATTTTATCTCCGTCAAACCGAAATGATTTGAGGATGAAACCGACGGTTGTCGATAAACTCGTACGATCATGACAAGACAAACCCTGTTTAATGGCTGAAGAGTTCCCCCCGTTGATGCCGGCAGGTTTCAACAGATTTTGTCGTCGGATACAATTAAATAGAATAGCCGCAGTTATCAGATAAAAATTAAAGGGATACACTCACATGCTTAAAATTCGTTTCGCCACACTGTTCATCAGCGCCCTGTTTCTCTCCAGTGTTTCACTCTGCAGCCTGATTTCCGTAACGACAGTCCAGGCACAGGAGACCAGTGCCGAACAAACCGAATCCGATCCACAGCAGGCGTCACTCGATAGTATTGAGGAGCAAAAAAGAATCCTCAAGGATTTGAGTACCCGTATCGGGAAAAGCGAAGGGCTCACCAGGACCGCGTATGAATTGCGTTACGAGAAAAGCCTGAAGAAACTGCTTGAGCTGAATCTGAATTTTGCTGAAAGCGTAGCCAATCTTGATCAGGCGAAAGCCAGTGAAAAATATCGACAGCAGGCGATTCAGATTTTAAATTCGCAGTTTGCGCTCGCAGCCGATGCGATCAAGCGTTTCAGAAAGCAGATTGTACTGCCTGAAGCAGGCAAATCGGCAGCCGTGCAGGCAGCCGCCTATTCCAGGGTATACGGCCTGGTGGCATCCATGAACCACGGCTACGAGTTGTGGTTTAAATCCATCGAGGTATCTCGCAAGTTTGAAATCGATGTGAGTGAACAGGAAGCCTTGCTGCGGGATATCTTCATCGAGCGGGCCGCCAATATCTCGGTCATACTCGACCATGCCATGGCCAATGTCTCGGCGTTGCGGGCAAGCGTGGCCGTAATGCCCACCGACGCGGAATTAACAGCTCAACTCGCTGTCGCCACCGGGCACGTACAAACAATCGCCGACGGCTTCGATTTCGTGCTGCAGATGATGGACACCATGGAACTGGATACCGGTGACTACCATGAGCAACTCTTGAATGCGACCGGGCAGATAACCGCGGATGTATTTGAAGTCAGCGTTATTTCCAACCTGTTACTGGGCTGGGGCGACAAGTTATGGACAATGATCATTGAAGAAGGTCCCAACCTGATCATCAATGTTTTCCTGCTGATTATAATATTTCTCGCCTTCCGCAAGCTCGCCGACGTCATCCAGCCACTGCTGGAGCGCGCGCTCGAAAAATCTCAACTGGAACTGTCCGAATTGCTACGTCGAATGGTTATCTCCATAGCGCGCAACGTGATCATTATTCTCGGGGTATTGATTGCCCTGTCACAGATCGGCATCAGCCTGGGTCCACTGCTCGCCGGTCTGGGTGTCATCGGTTTGGTAATCGGTTTTGCTCTGCAGGATACGCTGTCGAATTTTGCTGCCGGCATGATGATATTGATCTACCGTCCATTCGACGTGGGTGACCTCGTTGAGGTGGGCACGGTCAGCGGTACGGTCAGCCACATGAGCCTGGTCAATACAACCATAATGACCCTGGATAACCAGACCATCATCGTGCCCAACAATAAAATATGGGGTGACGTGATCAGGAATATCACTGCACAAACCATTCGCCGCGTCGATATGATGTTCGGCATTTCCTACAGCGATGATATTCCAAAGACCGAGCGCGTTCTGCAGGAAATTCTGTCTTCGCATGAAAAGGTGCTGGATGAACCTGCGGCCATGGTAAAACTGCATGAACTCGGCGATTCATCGGTGAATTTTGTCGTCAGGCCCTGGATTAACAAAGACGACTACTGGGATGTTTACTGGGATGTTACGCGCGCCGTGAAAATGCGTTTTGACGAAGAAGGTATCTCGATCCCATTCCCGCAGCGAGATGTGCACCTGTATAACGAAACTTCATCCTGACGCGGCTAACACCGGCAACGACTACTTCGAAGACAACAAATTTACTGGCGATTCGATTCAAATAGGAAATGTGAAAGTTATGACAAACATGTTAAATCGCAAGACGCTGGCTTTTCTTGTGGTGGCGGCCACTTTGCCACTCACCGCCTATGCGACCGAATACGACATCGCCATCAACAACGGTCGCGTCATGGATCCTGAAACTGAATTTGACGCGGTGCGTAACGTCGGCATCAAGGATGGCAAGATCGCGATCATTACCGAAGACGATATCGACGGCGTCGAAACCATCGATGCCAGCGGTCATGTCGTGACCGCAGGGTTTATCGATACCCACACCCACAGTAGCGACAAATTCGTCATCAGGATGGCGATGATGGACGGTGTTACCAGCGGCATGGATTTTGAGTGGGGCGCATTGAATATTGCCGACTGGTATCAGCGCGAAAAAGGCCAATGGCCAATTAACTATGGCCAGTGCGCTTCACATGAAGCTGTAAGAATGACTGTGCATGATGGTCTTGTTATCGACAAGCCCATAGATGCAGTGGATGCCTTTTGGTTACGCGCAGAATCGGTGAAAGATAAAGTCGAAGGCTGGTCGGTAACCGTGAGTAACCTTGACCAGATCAACCAAATTACCAAACGCCTTGATGAAAACCTGCGCCAGGGTGCGTTATGTATAGGAGACACAACTGGCTATGCGGCTGTGGGCACCAGCACTTATGAATTATTCGAAGTACAAAAGGCGGCTGCACGTTATGGTCGTCCGGTTGCATCCCACTCCCGTTTACATGGAAGTACTAAACCGCCAACTGAGTCACAAATGGCTTTTAACGAATTATTTGCAAACGCAGCATTACTAAAGGCACCTTTACTGATTTGTCATAACAATGACTACGGTTGGTGGGAAATAGAAGAAAAATTAAAGATGGCCCGTGAACAGGGTATGAACATGTGGGCGGAATATTACCCCTATGAAGCCGCATCGACCGCTATTGGTGCAGTACCCATACAACCACAATTTATCGAAGATGCTCTTGGGCTTAAGTATAAAGATATTCTTTATGATCCCACTCAGGATAAGTTTTTAAATAAACAAGAATATCTAAAAGTCGCCAAAGAAGACTCAGGTCGCACCATTGTTATTTTCAATCCTGCCCGCAAGCAATGGTTGCCGATGTGGTTACGAGTGGAAAACATGGTGGTGGCCAGTGACGGTATGTGGCAGAACGAAGGACTTGGCTGGGATGATGACCCGGCGAAATTCAAAGGCCATCCACGTACCTCGGGTAGTCATACGACTGTGTTGCGTTTAGGTCGCGAGCAAAACGTACCTTTGATGCACACCCTGTCGCAACTGAGTTATTGGTCGGCTTATCATCTTGGAAAAACCGGTTTGAAGTCCATGCAAATTCGTGGTCGTTTACAACCCGGCATGGTCGCCGACATCGTTGTCTTCAACCCGAAAACGGTTGCTGAAGGTTCCAGTTATAAAGCCGGTGAGAATGGCCTACCGCCGACCGGCCTGCCACATGTCATCGTCAACGGGCAATTCGTCAAAAAAGACGACCAGGCGACCGGTGTCATGGCGGGTCTTCCAATCCGCTTCCCGATCGAGGACAAACCTCGTCATGTCGAAGCCAAACAGGAACAGTGGCAGGACAGGATGCTGGTCGACGACGCTTCGATCAGTCCCCGCGCCAACTAGAGATCCAGATTATGATCAAGTTACACAAACTTCTGATAGTACTCGGCTTTGCATTGACGGCAGGCCAGTCCCTGGCTGCCGATACTCCGCCGCCACAAACGCTGTTCACCAACGTCAACATCTTCAACGGCACCGATGACAAGCTGTATCAAAACCACAACGTGCTGGTGGAGAATAACCTGATCAAGGCGATTTCAGCGTCAGAGATTAAGACCAATGCAAACGCCACGATTATCGACGGTCAGGGTAAAACCCTGATGCCGGGGCTGATTGATAGTCACTCCCACCTAAATATGAATGGTGACGGGGGTCTGGTTGCGATGGCGGGAATGCGTTGGGACGAGATCGCATCCCGCTCGGTGGCGCAGGCACAGGACTGGTTCGCCGATGGGTTTACCACCGTGCGCGACGCGGGTGGAATGGCAAGTGGGCTCAAACGCACCATCGATGCAGGAATGCTTGATGGCCCTCGCATTTATCCATCGGCTTCGTACGTCTCTCAGACTGCCGGTCACGGCGACATGGTTCTCGGCTCAGAAAACCAGACACCGGACAGCAGTAACTACGTGCGTCTTGGAATAACACAAATTGTTGATTGTCC
>Ga0255052_10000260_pt1 | contig 41398 bp, 44 predicted proteins | sample JV7_2_21_MG_FD_188632 | JGI IMG/M metagenome (GOLD analysis project Ga0255052, IMG submission 188632) | Seawater microbial communities from Jervis Inlet, British Columbia, Canada - JV7_2_21 | ecosystem: Environmental > Aquatic > Marine > Inlet | place: Canada: British Columbia | collected...
TGTTGCTTTCATTTTTACCGGATCATTAGTGATTAGTCTTGAAATCGGGTCAGTGGAAGTAATTCTCAAGACATTGTTTTACTATCTTCATGAGAAAACGTGGGAACGAACAGAATTCGGAAAAGAAGCATTAGTCGTTTCTTGAGAACATTCCTTGTTCTCATTCTTCTCTACACCAAAATCTCTATAAACTGAAGAGACACAGGTGGCGTTTTGTGGGCCAGTGGCTAAGTCAGGCATAGCGACAGGACATTCAGAACTTCTCTGATGTGTTGAAGCTCTTAACTTGTTGGTCGCGAGTTCAAATCTCGCCTGGCCCGCCATCTTGATTTTACGGATTTCTGAAGATGTATACTCCCCAGCTGTGAGTATCTCTACCCCATTTTAGGTAGATATCTTTTGCAGTCTTTGTTTTCTCGAGAAGCTCCTGATTATCGGGATCATCTGTATGCGACTGAATATAGTTGTCAACAGCACACCACTGAAGAGTTTCATAGTGATCCCAATCATCTTTGTTAGACACAAGTGTATAGAGGCATGTGAGTCCAATTTCTTCACCTTGATACACATTATCTTCATGCTGTCGAAAAGAATTACGAGTCATTTTGGTCACTTCAAGATATTCAATATCAGGCTCCTTCAACCAAAAAGGTTCACCAACAATCACAAGACCTCCAGATTTTGTCATCTGCTTGAGTGCTTTCAATGTTCCAGCATGATCTTCAAAGACCCAGCTTGCTCCCAAACACATTGCAACATCAAATAGTTCTCCAGATTCAGGTCGATACTTAGCACCATCCAATTCAATGAAGGTTAAATCGGATTCAGGACCTCTCTCGAGATGTTTCTTCTTACAATCATTGATACAAAATGGAGATAGATCAACTCCCACCCCTGAAATTCCATATTTCTCTGCTAGTCTGACTAAGACCTCTCCCTTTCCACATGCGATATCAAGAATTCGAGTATCTTTTGGTAGGTTGAGCAGTTGACAGAATCGTTCGAATTTCTCTTCACTCATTGGATTACAGAGTACATGATGCTTGTGTGTAATGTCATAATACTTCCATTTGTCCATCTACATCAACTCCATACCTGTTGACTCGAAGATACTCTTGGAAATAAATATTTGAGGGTTCAAATCCCTCCTGGCCCGCCATCTCGTTCTTTTGAAGATTAGTTTGACAATGCATGCTCTTTGACCCATGTTTCCAGCCATTTCTGTGCTTGGCGATGCAAAGCCTTGTCTTCTTTATGGACACAAACTACTAGTCCGGGCGTAGGACTTTTGGGATGAACACGCATATCAAAAATACACGAATTGCATGAAATACACTCTGCTGTTGGTTTTCCTAGCCCCTCCATCCATCGTGAAGGGAGACTAGGTTCGCGAATCAGGGGACGCGACATAGAGATGAAATCTGCTTTGTCTTGCTGGACAATTCTCTCTAACAGATTGACATTGCGGTTACCTCCGACCAATATTATTGGGATTCCTATGGAGAGATTCTCTATATGCGGCAAGAAATAGCTCTGTTTCTCAGGATTTCCAATTCGGGTGTGTGACTCAGGTGCTGGTACGGGTCTAAAGCCAAGATCCTGTTCGCTTCTCACTAAGCATTCCCACATTCCTCCACTTACTTCAATTGCATCAACACCAATTCTCTCAATCTCGGTTGCCAGCTCAGGGAATGTGTTGATATCAGTTCCACCAACTAAATAGTCCGTACAATTCACTTTGATTAGGATTGGAAAATCGCCAACTAATCTCCTAGCTCCGGACACAATTTTTCGTATGATTCGGACTCTATCCGTAGGAGTTCCTCCGAAAGAATCATTCCGCTGATTTGAATAAGACGAAAGAAAACGACTGAGGATCGTACCATGTGCTGCATGAATCTGGACACCATCAAATCCCGCTTGCTTCATGCCTTCAACACCTTGAACGTGGCAGACAATGATATCATTAATCTCCTGCAGTGTAAGAGTTCTGAGTTTCTTTCTTGAGAATGGGGAGCTGATTGAGGAAGGCAGTGCATTTAATCGACCATTCTCGATTTGTGCAATGATGCGGCAGTTTCTTCTCGAAGAATGAACCACTTCAGCCAATCTCTCCATCCCTTCAATTCTCAGTTCACTGAAGTCTAGTATCCAGTTGTCTGAGTTTCTTCTCTCTACAACCTCATGAAAAACAGGGAACCCTCCAGTGATGATCAGACCTACACCACCTAAGCTTAGTTCTCTATAGAGATTGAGCACTTCGTCTGTCATTTTATCGGCATGTAATATGGATGGATCCCAGGTTGCTGATCGAATCAAACGGTTATGTATTGACAAATTAGCTATTTGTCCTTCTGAGAATAGTTTGTAGTTCCCCCTGCTGAGGGCTTTCGAATCATTCTTAGAGTCTTGCAAATCCATTTCACTCGATTTCACTTGGATGATCTATCAAATCTTGAGAATATTCCTTCAGCCTCAACCATTACTCTATCCAGTAATTCTTTGACAGTAGGAATATCCTTGATCAAACCTACACCTTGACCACAAGCCACCACCCCGAGATCAATATCTCCTTCCTTGTACATCTTTTCTGCTTTATCTCCAGAGGCAGCTAGAATGAGGATGAATAGGGGTGATTCTTGAGTCTCTAGTTCAAGTACATGCTGCGCCGCTTTGTTATTCCACAGTCTGTGGGTATTATTGACAGAACGCAAAGCCAGAGTTGTATCAGTTTCTGCTGCTTCAACGAAAGCCCGTTTAAGATTGTCATGAATGGGACATTCCTTTGTAGCCATCAGCCTAGTACCCATAATTACTCCCTCTGCACCTAGTGCCAAAGCCGCGGCAATACCTCTGCCATCAGATATTCCACCCCCAGCAATTACAGGAACATCTAGAGCATCAACCACGGATGGAGTCATTACCATCGTTCCTATATCTAAAGTCCCAGTAGCTCCGCCATTCTCATATCCAACAACCGTTATCAGATCAGCACCTAGGGAAGCTCCTGTTTTCGCGTATCTTACTCCAGCGCATTTGTGAATCCAGATAGCTCCTCCATCCCTGAACTTAGGAACTAAATCCTCTGGAGCTTTGTGACCACTTGTTTCGATGATCTTCACACCCTCAGCCAAGGTAGCATCCACATAATCTTCTAGCTTGTCTTGAGGCATCAAAGCCGGGAACAAATTGATATTCACTGCAAATGGTTGATTTGTAAGAGACTTCGTCTTTTGGATTGCATCACGCAGTTCATCAGGGGATTTGTAATTTGCACTGGCTAAAACAGCACAGGCACCAGCATTACTAGCAGCAGCGACAAATTCGGGATTAGAAATTCTTGCCATGGTCCCTGCTATAATCGGATATTTACATCCCAACATTTCAGTTACTTTTGTCTTTATCATTTGGCTCACGCACACAGCATTTGACCAATAACTAGATTCTCACAGATAAATTTCGTCATCAGATAGAACAATCGCTACGAAGCTTCACTGTTATGGAGTGGTTCAAATCCCCCTGACCCGCCATTCATTTTTCCGCAATGTGTTGCTTTGTTCAGCTCGTTTATATAAACTAGGTTTATATGAAAGTCTATGACTCAGGATCATCTTGTACGAATCGAGAAACTTGCAAAATACCATAAGGAATTCCCTGAGAAGGTACAAAGTTCAGCATCGTATGACCAGAGATGTGTGGCAATCGAGGAGTTTCGTGAGGTATTCTTTGAAACTGTTCCTGAGGTCTTCACTGCACCCATAAGGACTGGGATTATGTTTTTCTTAATGAGTTTCGGTGAAGCATGCGTATGCGAAGTTCAGCTAGCCCTAAATGAACCAAGCCAACCGTTGGTGTCTCATCATCTTCGAGAGATGAAGAAGGTAGGATGGTTAACAAGTGAGAGGCGTGGAAGATGGACCTACTATGGATTGAAGCCTGAAAAAAAGGCATCAATAACACGCCTTCTCAGTTTAGTGAGGGAGGATTAGACAATGGCTGTTGCCTTCATGGCTTCCCTTGAGAAATCACCTGAAACCTACGAACAAGCGTTCGATGATGTACTCGAAGGACGTAGTCGTCAAATACGGGAACGAATTCTCAGTCTTGTCAGTCCTGGAATGAAAGTTCTGGATCTTGGATGTGGTCCAGGTCAGTTTGCAATTGAGGCATCGAAGAAAGGAGCCATCGTTGTTGGAGTTGACTCCAATATGAGTATGATAGCACTAGCAAAGAAGAGGGCTGCAACACTAGAGAATGCCCCGGACTTTGTTCATACTGATATGCTAACTATCGGTGAGGAAAGGCACACTGAGAGCGAAAAACGTTCATCCAGTTTTGTCCCTGATGGCAAGTTTGATCTCATCGTAAGCACTTTTCTTCTCTCGGAGATTAAACCCGTTCAACGCGACCTATTCATGCAGATTGTAAGTGAGCTGCTATCAGATGACGGTACACTCATTATTGCTGCTGAGTCACTTCCTGAGTCATCATCAGATAGGAAGATATTCTGGAAGAACAAAAGACAGGCCGAGAAGAACGCACGACTTCGACTTCCGCCACCTATTGTATCTCTTGAGAAGGTGGTTCAGAATGCTGGCATTGATATTGAAGAGAGCGAGAAGTATGGTCCTGAAATAACGTATCTGGTTGGAAGGAAGAGATCCAGTGAACAATCTAATGAATACCAGAGTAGAGTCAAGCCATTCTTTGGAAGCGTGGCAAGAGCAAGAATCTGGTACAATCATATCACTGGGGGCTGGCGTGGATTACCAATCGAACCTGGTCTCTATCGTGCTGGAAATCCATCTCCAGAAAGTCCTGTCTTAGTGACAGCAAATTACGAACTCACATATTATACAGTGATGCGAGCATTATCCAAGGATGACATTGATGCTTGGGTACTTGTTTGCGATACTGCGGGTATCAATGTCTGGTGCGCTGCGAGAGGAATCCACTTCGACAGTGATGATGTGGTTCAAATGATACGTTTGACCGGTTTCAATGAGCTAGTCGATCACAGAGAGCTGATTCTGCCACAGCTTGCAGCTGCAGGAATGAATCCAACAGATATTCGCAAACGAACTGGCTTCAGAGTAAAATATGGTCCAGTAAGAATCCATGATCTCTCTAAATGGCTCGAGCTCGAGAAGTCAAAGCCCAAGCCAAGAGAAATGGCAACAGTCACATTCAACCTGAGAGAGCGGATGGAGCAGACTGTTGCACATGTGCCATTTCTTTTTGCAGCTCTTCTTGGTAAACCGGTAGCTGCTATTCTGGGAGTTATTGCACTCATCAATGTAGTATTCTTAGCAATCCCCACAGCTTTCGTAGTAATCCATCCATACACTCTCCAGGCACTCTTACTTGTTGGTGAGTTCGTGTTTGCGCTTGCAGCTAACGCTTTAGTTCTTGGTTTATTGTTCCCCATTCTACCCTCAAAGGGGAACTCATTCTGGCGACGAGGACTTGGACTTGCAGCCATAACATTGCCTTTTGCAGCGCTAATCATGGTGGTCATGGGAGTTCACTGGACTGAGCTAGTAGTGTGGATGGTTGTTCAATTCATACTCGCCGTATCTTTAACCATGGATTGGTCGGGGATGACATCAGTGAGCGATCCAAAAGTAATAAGAAGAGAGTATCCATATTTGATATTGACATTGAAAATTGGAGCGGTTTTCCTGATTGGATTTACTCTTCTAGTAATAATCATGGGATGGTGATACAAAGTGACAGTAGTTACACAAGAAATCAAACTTGAATTAGGATATGACTCAGCTCGGTGTAATCGTTGTGGGATGTGTCTTGAGGTCTGCCCGTTCAATGTCTGGGAACTCCCACTTGATGGTCCTGCGGTCATTGCAAGACCCGAAGACTGCACAAATTGCACATCATGCGCGAAGAATTGTCTGGGTGATGCCATAACGGTCACGAACATCGGTTGCGGATGCATCTGGAATGAAGCCGGAAGACGGAGTGGGAAATGTGAGGAGTCAGTAGTGGGACCCAGTAATTCCGATGATAGTTCATCAACTGATAGTGATTCCTGCTGTGGATGATTCAGTTCTCTATACTTGTCTTTTTGATACGGGATTATAAACACGAATTCCGAATATCTGTCAGAGAGATACTGAAACATTTGTGATTTATCTCATCAATTTCCTGGTGATGCAATTGGAAAAACCCGTATTCTCGTTTGATCTAGAAGAATCACTTCCAGTGACCTTTCTTGAGGGGATTACTTCACGAGCAACTCCTGTTCCAACGCTCTACGCAATACGTGTCTTCTGTAGAGAGCTGGAATCAGCACTCGATACACTACTGCAGTGTGAAGAGTTGCAGGAAGTTTTCAGTGAAAGAGAAAGAGAAAAAGATGAGATTCATGAACGCCTTCAAAGGATAATGTTGCGTTTTCAAGAATTTCTCATGATAGATGCACGTCGATGAATATACCAACCAAATTTCTGTAAACTATTTATGGGACGCATGAACTCCACACTGGACTCATTAATTCCTTTGATTGGTCTTAAACTCCAAGGTGTGATTATTAATGTCCCAGATTCTCAAAAAGAACAAGCTCATTATTTCGGTACTCGTTATCACAATAGTATTAGCTGGAATGACTTTCGGGAACCTTCCACCTCCCCCGACAACAATGAGTTCTCAGACAATCAATGGCGTCACCTTCAACTTTGCTGACTACAAATCACTTACCCGTGAGCAGCTGGGTATGTTCAACTATTTTGATCGCATCACCACAAATCAGGCATACAACGAGTTTGATGGCTGGTATACTGACGGGTTTCTTTCTGGAATGCGGAATTACTTCACCGCGTTTATGACGTATGTCATGTCAACCCTCTTTGAAACTACTCCTGGATACCGTACTCTCCGATACCAGAACTTTTCGTTCACACAAATCAAGAAAATGAACACCACGATAGCAGAGTACGGAAACGACTCCATGGAGTATTGGGAATGGGGTCGATCTAGTTATCCCCAATACTACTTCCCTGATCCCGCAAATTCCAGTGGTCTATATGTTGGTGGTTTTCGTGGTCCAGCTAATATCATGTGGACTGGTCATTATGCTCTAATGTTAGCTCTGTATGAGAGGCTATTCAATACTGGCGATATGACAGATGAACTGACTTGGTTTGTAGAAGACTGGAATAATTCGCTTACCACAGATGGATTTGGAAATCCACAGGATGGAGGAATCTGGAAGACCGGTCTCATTCCATGCGAGCCACAATTCGTGTTTGTAAATTGCAATAGTATACCCATCTATACAACAGAGTTGTTCGACAATCTGTACAATGAGAATTACATGGAAAGCGGCATGTGGGAGTATGGACTCCATTACCTTAATGATATCATGCAGGATGAGTATGACCTCTTCTCATATGTGGCTGTAGTATCTCCAACGTTGGGTGGTACAGCTGAGCCCGAAACGGTTTATCCACACGTTAGTACTGACGAAAAGGGTGTTGTGGTATCTGGCTATGGAACTTCATGGGCTTTGATGTTTCTTGAGTACACTCAAGAGAATGAAACCATCAATGATTATCCGAATTTCCTTGATGCGTATGGAAGAGATGTTTCAGCTGATACGATGTACGTAGCTGGCTCGTACAATTATCCAAATCAATTCACTGACATCCAAAGCGTACTTGGTAGTCTCTTTTCAATGTCACTCGCCAACCAAAGAGGCGATCAACGTACTGTGGACCGGCTCTGGAACTTTTGGCTTGGTTCCAGTAATGCAGCTTGGTCTTCTGATGGTCGGGCTTTGCACTACGAAGATGGTCTGGCATCACTCATGACGGTTCTAGAACCCGTTCTGACCGGACTCTGTACATGGGGAACTATCCCCACGACTATGAGAGATCTTGCATCCGTAAGGTCTACTGAATTTTGGGACGCTCCCTTCATCAGTAATGCAGATGATGACAACATTTGGATCTATCAGGCTGAATGGGATTCAGTGAAAGAAGGATTCATCTTGAATATCAAGGTGGATCAGACAGCAACATTGACCTTCAGTAACTTTGATTCTGCCCCAACAGCATATGCTGGTGGTCTCGTATTACAGCAGCTAACCGCAGCAGGAAGTGGTGATTATACACTCACATTGAATCCCGGTTCATACAATATAGTGATTCGATGAGGAGATGATATGATGTCTGAATCTGAAACAATAGCAACTCAAGATACTCCAAATCGAACACTCCTAGAGAAACTACAGATACAGAGCTCTAACGTTCTCCTATTGACCCTCATAGCTTCGTTTCTTGGTGCAACTATCTACCTTGTCTTCGAGATGATTCCAATGCCATACTTGGCTGTGGGTCTATTCACATTTGGTTTAGTTCCATCGTTATCAGTGATTGCCGCAGTTGGAGCTATCAGAGGACCAATAGCTGGTCTATTGACTGGGTATGTCGGTGGTCTACTAGCTAACATAATCTTGAATGGAGAGATAGTCGCGCTTACATTGTATGGGCTTGCTTTGGGTGTGATGGGTTTCATCGTAGGTTTCGCGAATTATGACTTCACGAAAGGTCGTTCGCTCGCCAAACTATCAGTGTTGTCCGCAGTTGGTCTACTCTTTACCATTTTACTAACAGTAGTGATTGGTCTTTTTGTTGTACAGGTTGCTACACTTGTTGCACTAGGATTCCAACTATTACCATTACTGACACTCGGTCTACCAACGGTCATAGTACTTACACCCTTGTTTGCTAGATTCTGGCAAATTCTGGAATCCCAAATCATACTTGCAAGACAATAAAGAGAAACAGGATCTAAGAATCCGCTCTCCCTGCTTTATGGGTCTTTACTAGTTCCTGATAGACCTCAAGGAGCTTTTCATCGTGGATTCTGATATCGAACTTTGTTTTCACTGTTAGTCTCCCATTCTTACCGATTTCGGTTCGAAGCTTCGGGTTTTCTAACAACGAACGTACAGCCTTGACCAATTCATCAACATCTCCCGGAGGCACAGCTAGACCATCCTTGTTTTGAGTAATTATCTCACTTGGACCAAACACATTGGTTGTTACAACTGGAACTCCGCAAGCCATTGCTTCCAGAATAGAGAGCCCAAAGGGCTCCTCTCTAGAAGGATAGATGAAAATACGACTCTGATTGATGAGGTCCGGAACTCTTTCTGTTTCCACAACTCCAAGGTAGTCAACCATATCGATGACACCTTCATTATCAAACCCTCTCAACAACTTGTCTTTGTATGAACCCTCTCCAGTCATCAGGAATTTTAGATTTGGAAAGTCAGGTTTGAGACGCGAGAGCATCTCAGGAAAAAGATCGACTGCCTTCATTGTTTCAAGTCTTCCGAGAAAGGCAACATCCCATTGCTTTGTGGCCTCAGGACGTGGACTGAAAACTGAGAGATTTATTCCAAGGTAGAGGGTCTGCACCGGGATGTCAAGTTCTCTCCTAGACAGGTAATCTCTTAGAACCTCAGCAACATTGTTGCTCACAGCGAGTATCAGACTAAAAGGGCAGGAATCAACAAAGGTATCATAATCCGTTGTCTTCTCACCACCTGGCAAAACCAATGGTTTTGGGCGACCATGGATTGTGACAACAGAGGGTAGATTATCCAACACTCCATCTTCACGCAATCCTTGGAGAACTCGATTGAATACGACATAGACACTATGTGCATGGATGAGGTCCGGTTTTAGATCAAGGATGAGGTTCTCGAGTTGCTCTTGTAGGGCTCTGACATTAAGCTCCAAATCATCAGATTGAAACATATGTTCTACAACCGTTTCACGATCCTCCTCCGGTAATGCAAGAAATTCCCATTTTCTAGCCTCGAGATAATTCCCAGGAAGGTGGAAAACTCTGTAGTGTTCAAACGCAATTGTGCTAGGTGAATTGTGGCTCGGTGACTGCGTAACTACTACTGACTCATGCCCTCTCTTTGCTAGTTGTTCAGACAGGTAATAGAGATATGACTCGTATCCACCCAGACCGGCAGGATTAAGGCTGTCACATAAATGGAGAATTTTCATTGTACTATGCAATCATTGTGTGACCATCTAATCTATCTAGCTGTTGGCAAATGTAACCATATGTGAGCTGATGAATTGACAGAGCCTGCTCTTATTGACTTGCCCGACACTGTACGAGACCGCGATGTTTTCCATGACATAGAAGGTCGAGTGTTTGTCGTGCTGGGATACATCCAACCACCTGACCGAATTCTATCTTTCCTCAAGTATGTACCTGATCCATCTGGCGAATGGGTTTCTGGAGATGTCCAGTACAAACGAATTTTCTGGGGAAGTGTCACCTCTACAATTGAAGGAATGAGCATTCTCCCCTCCGACTACTTGATTGAGGACCAGCATTTTGGAACAAGTCTGTTGGAGCCTCCTAGAGAAATTGTTTCCAAATACTACAAACCTGAGCTCAGACTGAAGGAGATTCTTAATGAAGATCCCAAGGACACGCTTGAGGAACTTGTCCATCGAGGTGCTACAACGCTTCATGATTCATTGGGGATTCCCTTTGATAGCATTGGAGTTGCAGGGAGTATCTTGTGGAAGGGACATGATCCAGTTCGTTCTGACATTAATATGAACATCTATGGCTTTGATAATTCGTGGAAGCTCCACAACAATTACGAAACTATCGTAGAACAAACGGAAGGCACCAGATTGCGGGAACTTCCTGACTGGAAACATGCCATGACTAGGATCCACACAAGAGTGCCAATCATGAAATCTGAAGACTTACAAAATCTCTTCACTCGCAGAAAAGCCCTCTGCCTGGATTCAATATGCATAGGAATCACGCCGATTCTACTACCCAGAGAAGCCCCAATTCAGCATGGTAGTGAATCGTATGTTTCGCTATCTACAGAGCCAGTGACAATAACGATGGACATCGATACAACTGATTATGGTATCTTTCATCCTGCAATCTATGAGGGCCACTCAGAACCACTTGGTGTCGCTGATGGTGAGCGTGTGAACAGGATTTTAGTCTATGATGGTGCTTTTGGTGGACTTCTCAAACCAGGCGATCGAGTAGAAGTATCCGGAATTCTACAGAAAGTAAGCCGAGGCGATGAAACATTATACCAAATAATGGTGGGAACGAAGAGTGGGGCAGGAAAAGAATTCATTCGACTATATTCCTGACACATTATCGCAAGTGTCTTAGGTTCCCGAGTACGCCCTTAAAATGATGTCATCAAAGAAACCATTCCTGAAAGTTCCAGCAAACGAAGGAGAACGGATTAGGAAGGTACTACTGGAGCACGGGTTTCTTGATACAGACTTTAAGATTGTGTCCCAAAATACCAATCTCTACATGCCTCTACGTCAAAAACTACAGAGTGAACAGATTATTGACATCATAGGAACAATCGATTATGACATTGGGGAGAGAGAATTTGAGAGTGCCCTTCAAGGTCCACGGACGCTAGCAGATGCTCTTGACGAGCACCTGAGCATAAGTGAACTTGCTCTAGTCCCACGCGCGTACGATCTGATAGGTGATATCGCTGTACTCGAGATTCCAGAAGAATTGTCAGAACATTTCGATTTGATTGGGCGGGTTTTCCAAGATGTTCACAAGAACTTCTCAACAGTTCTAGCAAAGAGAGGAGCAATATCGGGAACAACTCGCACGAGGGAGTATCAATATCTTGCGGGTGAGAACAAGACCAATACTATTCACACAGAGTACGGTTGTCGACTCGCAGTAGACCTATCCAAAGCTTACTTCAGTCCACGATTACTAGAAGAACACAACAGAATTGCTCAACTGGTTCAGGAAAACGAGTTTGTTGTGGATATGTTCTGTGGTGTTGGTTCCTTTCCAGTTCATATCACTAGGCAACGCGAGGCACACGTTGTTGCCATTGATATCAACCCAGAGGCAATTATCCTTCTCAAAAAGAGCATTAAGCTGAATCGGCTATTAGGAACAATCGAACCAATAATTGGGGACGCTAGAACTTACACATCCAATAGTATGGAGTCAATTGCTGATCGAGTGATTATGAATCATCCTTCAGGTGCATTCGATTTTGTTTCTGATGCATGTCGAATCTTGAAACCAAATGGAGTCATACATTACTATGATTTCATTGGTGGCAAGAATCCTGAAGATGAAATCAAGAATAAATCTATCAAACTCGTAGAGGAATCAGGTAGATCTGTTCAAGAGGTCGGTCGAATTCGACGTGTCAGAGATAGCGCCCCTTATGAGTTTCAGATGGTAATTGACCTAATCATTGAGTAGAGAAAATCAGCTCACAATCAATTACCACAGAAGTATCTTTCAATTTACCCACAAAAGTGCGACTCAAGTCTGATGCAGCCTTATCTGCATTGATCATGAGAGTACGTCCGCATTCGTATGAGCTTGTTCTAGCAACCATACTTATTGGGTCTGAATACGTCAGTCCCGGCCCTCCAATTCCTGTAACCTCTTCCACCAATCCATCTACACTCATTTTCAGTACAATCGTGGTTGTTCCCAACAAGGCAAGGCGCTTGAACTCTGCATCTAGCTCATTCAGGGTCAGGTCAGCACGCACACCAATGATACAAGTCCCACGAGGACTGAGATAGTCCTCCGAAGTCAACTCGACAGTCGTCTTGTGTTCACCCACGATATTTTGATGCCCATATGCATTGAACAGCACTCTGCACATGGTTTTTATGATTGCATATCCTCAATATCATTGATTCGCATGCCGGATGACCGTTCCAAGAAGGACTTGGACAATCTAATTCGTAGGCTCAGAAACAATGGTTACATCAAGAGTGATGAGATGGAACGTGCATTCAGGGCCGTACCTAGGGAAGAGTTTGTTCAACCTGATTCTCGAAGCCATGCTTATCGCGATTCTCCTCTCCCTATTGGTCTTGGTCAGACGATTTCTGCACCCCATATGTGCGCGATCATGTGTGAAAGTTTGGCACTGGAACCAGGTCACAAAGTACTAGAGATAGGTGCAGGGTCTGGGTATCATGCCGCCTTGTGTGCAGAATTAGTAGCCCCCAAGGACTCAAAGAACCGTGGTCATGTGTATACAATTGAGATTGTAGACGGTCTCATCAAGTTTGCACGGAGAAATCTGGAACGGACTGGGTACGATGACCGAGTGACACTGATTCATTCCGATGGGGGTGTTGGTCTACCAGATCAGGCTCCTTTTGATAGAATTCTTGTTGCTGCAGCAGCACCTGCAGTTCCCCAACCTCTGATTGACCAACTCGCTCCCGGGGGAGTTATGTTGATCCCTGTGGGTTCCAAAGGATTCTTTCAGGAACTCATGATGGTTGAAAAGGATGAGGAAGGAGGAGTCACTCAAAGGCGCTGGGGTGGAGTTGCTTTTGTTCCATTGACTGGAGAATATGGCCACTAGATTAGGTCACCATGTGTAATGGTACTACGACGAGTGTAACCTCATCGTCATCATTGAGTTTCAAAGCATCTCTGATGTATACAGGGGCAACAATTTCAAGAATCTCATCACTGTGATGAGTGCGCTGAGCGATGACAATCGCTGCCTCAATCTTTTTGTTCAATTTGACACGATAACAAATGACATCACCGAAAGTACGCCCTTTGTGATTGAATCCACTGAGGACCAAGGGAGTAGTGTTCTTCATCCTACTAATTGCCTTTCTAGACTCTTCGTCCACAATCTTGACATTAAGGGTTCCAAGATGTGGCTTGAAACCTAACGCGGACTGGAGTTTTGATGAATATACATCCACATAGTAGGCTCCCTCACCCAGACCATTGACAACTTGTCCCCTGATGACAATCTCATCTTCTGGTGGAGTGAATGCAATCTCTAGATTGGTCAAAATCCGTAATAGTTCCTGGCGACCCTTATCCGTAATCTGTAGAAGCATTCCTTCTGTTGTGTGAACCCTGCTCAAGTAACCCTTCTCGGTACATTGCGCAATTCGTCTAGAGGCTGTCTGCTGACTAACCTTTAGCATTTCACCTAGCTCCCGGGTGGTGAGGATGGTCTTACTGTGAATCGCTCCTTTGTTTGCCAGTGTGTATAAAGTGAACCAGATGTCTGGAATAATCAAGTCTAATCCTCCTCTTATTCCTTCAATCTCTCCTCAAGTCCCTCTAACTTGGATATGAGCTTGCTCTGACCAACTGCTCTCGTGAGGTCTCCTCGCGTTCGTTCTATAATACCACGCGAAACATCACACTTTCTTCTTAGATCCGGTATGAGGGCGTTTGGATAGTCAAAGGTCTGTAATTCCTCAAGTATCTCTTCCATGAATGCAAGGAGTTTCTCCGCTTGATCCAGACCAGCATTACGTAGGAGGTCTAGTGAAGCTCTCCTCAACTCGCCTACAGTGTCTGCAAGACCGGTGAGATATGCTCTGACCGGGATTTTGTGCTCATCTGGTGGAGTGAATTTTCCCTTTTCTATAAGCGAGAGGATATTCGAAGCCTCAGCTAGTTCTTGATATGCCACGTCAAGATTTCTGGATTTAGACACATATTCGCTCTTTGCCATCTCCGAATTTGTTTGTTCTATGATTTTACTGGCTTCAGAGATTAAGGTCTTGGCCTCTTCGAATTGCCCACGATGTACTAACTTGATGGCTTCGCTACATTTCCTGACTGCGTTTCGTGCAAGGGGAAGAGTCTTTTCACGGACAGTATCATCATCATCGATTTCTTCCCTTAGTGGCTTTAGTATCTCTGAAAGTTTCATTTCATTCTCCCTCAACTCATTCATAGCTTCTTTATTTGTTTGCTGTGTGACAACAACACGACCCTACTCTCGACCTGCTCATCAACCAAATAGTACCCTGTCAATGTAGCAATCTTCTTAGAAAATGCACGTATCTCCCGATGTGATGGTGCATTGGATTTGTCAAGTCGCTCTCTGGACGACCCAAGAAACATGTAACCTTTCACCTCAACATAATCTGGTTGACCCATTTCAATGAGTCTTGAATATGCGTGCGGATCGTGCATATTGCGGTTTGCTACCATTGTCAATCTGTTTACTGTTCTACAGTCTAGGGATTGCAGTAATTCTTGTGATTCTTTGATGTTATTCCACCCATTCTTAATACTTGGTCCACACAAGGTCTTGTAGGTTGTTTCATCAGGGGCTGCTAATGTTAGATAAAGCTGCGTAGGCAATGAAATGTCTGAAAGGACATTTGGAAGAGTGCCATTTGTAACCAAGAATGAGGTCATTCCCCTGTCATGTATCTCGTTAATGAAATCACTGAGGTTTGGGTAAAGAGTTGGCTCACCTGCTAAGGAAATTGCTACATGTTTTGGTTCTCTCGCCTCTTTGTACATTCTCTCCGGGACCTTAGCTCCCGCCTTTGGATTATATCCGCCAAGAGTCCTAAGATTCGCCATAAGCACGGCATCCATTAGGTCTTTTATAGGAATGACATCGGTTTCTGTAACCGTAACCTGATCCCATGTGGTTCCAATGTCAGATGGAGTGACACGCCAACAGAAATCACAACTCTGCGTACACTTGTCCACTACAGGAGTCATCTGCAGACAACGATGTGATTCAATACCGTAGAATCTCTGTTTGTAACATGCGTTTCCGTAAAGAAGAGCTTTTTTCTGCCATTGACATGCCTTGTATGCACCTCTCTTTCCGAAGAGGTGGTATCCTTGCTTTTCGAGCTTTTCGCTCAATTCTGATGGCATATCTGAACTCAAACTGAATCGAAGCTGACTCTATTGAATGTCTTATCAGCGTTTGGCATTGTCCTAGTAAACTAGTTTCCACTTCGTGAAGAGAGATTTTCAGCTAGGATTTCTTGAGTACTCCATGAACCTGTCAAGAGTTTCTTTCTTGAGAGTTCTCCAAGGCGTCTTCGACTATCTTGATCCAGTCTTCCTGGAGGTTCATTTTCGAAGGCACTACCTGGCAATGGCATAAACACATGACCATGTGTCTTGGCTCCCATCTCTGCCAAGGAATGACATAGTTCGACACTCTTATGCATCTCTTCTTTGGTTTCGCCAGGAAGTCCAAAAATCATGTCAACATGAGGTACAAACCCGCAATCAAGAGCAATTCTAATTGCATTCATACCCTCCTCAACACTGTGGTGTCGGTTTATTATTTTAAGAACACGATTACTGCCAGATTGAAGTCCAATCTGAAGGGTCTTGTTAGCCACGTAACTCTTCATCATCTCAAGGATAGGCTTGCTGACGAATTCAGGTCTAACCTCTGAGGGAAAGGATCCGAAAAAAACCTCCTCCAATCCTTCAACGCTTGTAACAGCCTTTAACAAAGACTCAATCCTGATCAATTCTGCAGTTCGACCACGACCACCATACGACAGGGCATTAGGTGATAGGAACCATGTGCGTTCGAAACCACTCATTTCTACTGCACGTTGCAACCACTCCGTAATAGATTTGATAGATCTATGTCGCACTTTTCCTCCAGTCAGAAATGGAGTGCAACAGAATTTACACGAGTAGGGACAACCACGCGTGATCTCAATTGGTCCCACGATATTCATCCCCAGAGCAAACGGAGGATAGTCGTTGAGGTTTACAGGGGGTAGGTCTCTTGGGCTTGGACAGTGTACCGCATATGCACTAACAACCCCGTTTATTTTCAGAGGATCCTTGTCATTAATGAGATGCCACAAAAGATCGGGAAATGTCTTCTCTCCCTCTCCCACAACTACATAGTCGAATCCATTTTTGAGCAATTCCAAGGGACGAACGCTTGCATGTGCGCCACCTCCAATAACAGTGACATTTTTTCCAAAATTCTCACGTATCTCATGAATTTCTTTGTAGACACGTTCTGTCTGTGTGCTCATCACTGAATGGGCGAGTATTGTAGGTCCTTTGTCAATGCTCTTCTGTATTGATTTCAACGAGTGCTCTATTGGTGCTTTGATGCTGAGACTATCGAGTCTATGATCTGTTTCAATAACCCCTGCAAGAGCTGCTACACTATATCTTGATGAAGAATGAGCCCTGAAGATGAGGGTGTGCGATACCAAATGTTACACGCGCTTTAGTTGACAATACGCTCTGCAACTCCGCTCTCTGTCACACTCATGACACGAACGTCGCCACCAGATTGAGCGTCTCTCGCGATACCTGCTTTGACAGCATTGATAGCTATCACTTCAGCTTCCTTTACAGTCAAATCTGGTTTGAATCCATCCTCGAGAACACCGTAGGCCGATGCTGTTCCGGAACCAGCAGCTGTAAACTCGTCTGGCATAAGTGATCCTCCCATATCCAGAGTGAAAAGTTGCGGTCCGTTTGCATCAACTCCGACTACAACCGTCTGGACATACAATGGTGCCATACGTCGAGAATAGAGAGTATTTGCAATCATCTTGGAGAGTGCTTTTACTGTGATATCCTTCTTCTGATTCAGTTCGTAGAGTTTGATCTGAGCCTGAAGTCTATTCACCAGCATCTGATAGTCTGACGTGAGCCCTGCAGACGCTAAGACGATAGTATCTGTGAGCTTGAAAGCCTTGACGCCTTTCTCGCTTAGGATGTGTGTACCCCAAGTAATCAATGAATCAGTAGCCACTACTACACCATCATTGCATTTAATCCCGACAACAGTTGCACCAGTTGGAAGTGACATTATCAATAAGCCTCCGAGAATGAGAGTTATTCTATGTTGGTCACGTCCGGTCTTTTTAAAACGTTTGCGAACCGTCCATTGTTGTCCAGACGGAGCTTGCTAGAAATGCGTAAATTGAATCCCTTTGCAAATATTCCATCTTTGATGACTGCAGAGGAGATTATCGAGTTTTCTCATAATAGATCGACTCGAATCAGTATGAAAAGCTCACTCAGGATGAAAAAGATAGAACGTACTCGAATCAGAGAGATTACCAGATTACAAGAGTTCACAAAACAGATTAAGATAAAGATTGGAGATATTGTCGAACAATTCCCATCTCTTGATCGACTTCATCCATTCTATATCGAGCTTGCTGAGATTCTGGTCGGGAACGACCGTTTGAAACAAGCTCTGGGTGCAGTCTACAACTGTATTCCGACTATTGTTGACATCACCGACAAACACCTTCAGGCAATCAAACTAGCCGGTGAATTCAAACAGATGAAAAAATCCCGGAGTGCTGCAAAAGGTAGAATCTCCTCGATATTGAGAGCAACTGCAGAGAATATTGACTTCGTTATTGAAGCCAAGAAGACCCTATCGAAACTTCCAGGAATCGCACCTAATTCCCCAACAATTGTTTGTGCAGGATTCCCAAATGTTGGTAAATCAACGCTTGTAAGGGAGGTTTCAACAGCAGAACCAGAGGTTGCATATTATCCTTTCACAACTCGAAGAGTGATCATTGGTCACCTTCGGGTTGATAATCACAGTGTACAGATAGTGGATACACCTGGCATTTTAGACCGTCCCATGGCCAAACGCAATGAGATTGAACGAGAGGCCATTGCAGCCCTCAAGTATCTTGCACACGTCATCATCTTCATGGTTGATCCATCTGAAGCCTGTGGATGGACGTTTGAGCAACAAATCAATCTGTTGAATGAAGTAAAGAAAATGTTTCCAATGAATCCCCTTCTCATTGTCTTGAACAAGGTTGATATCACACCTCCAGACAATCTTAAGCTTGCCAGGAAGATGTTACCCAACAGTCAGGAAATTATCGCACTAGAGGGAGTTGGTGTTGAGAAGCTGATGAGGGATGCTGTGGAAGAAGTTGATTTGGCTCCACTTCAGGAATCTGTTGAAGACTACTTAGCTTCACTCACAGACAGAAAGTTCAGCGCCTTTGACAGTTAAAATTCCGGATTTGTTAGATTCGCTCTGTAGGTTGATTTGTGTTCCTAGAATGTGTTCCGTGGCCCAGATATTAGTTGTAAGATGTGAGGTAATCTTTGTCACACCAATCCTACTCGTTCCAGATGCTATAGCTAGGTATGGAATGAGCATATCACATAGGTGAGAATCGACTGCCATCTCTCGTGAAACCTCTTCGATGAGTCGTGAGGCTGCAGAATTACCCACGCTCTCCGCACTCTTTCCACGTTCACCAAGCATGTCAGAACCTAATCTCACCCCGTGTTCATCCTCAGCCCAAATCACAATTCCACTTCCTGGACTCAGATGTGAGTCATCACCTTTTTGATAGGATTCTCGAGTGATTTCTGGTGAGACGCCTAATCTCATTTGAATAAGATCTTCAGCAGACGAGGCTTGCCTTTCTGCAATATGACCTGGCAATCGAACACAATGAGAAATTCCCCTGACCTTCGTCAGTTTTCCAAACTCAACCAGATCGAGGGGTTTTATCTCATTTGCGGGAATGACTTCGCAAGACACAATTCCTCCACCCCTTGGATAATGACCCCGTTTCTTCTGATTGATCTTAATAGTTGGTCCCATCTGGGCTATTGTGTGAGTGAAGACATTGTTCAAGTAATCAATGGGAGGACTCCATTTAACATCTGTTCCTCCTCTCAAATTGATAACTACAGGTTCTGAAGATAATACGGCAGGAGGAAGGACTGCTTGAAGAACAAGAGAGATTGATCCTGCAGTACCAACATCGTAACTGAATGTCCCAAATCGACGTTCATGAGGTACAAACTCGACATCAGTACTTCCAATATCAAGCCCTTTGATTGTGGCATTGACAAGCATTCCAGCTAATTCGATACCTGCAATGTGCTGATTCTTGAGGCCTGGTTTTGGTCTACCCGCTCTTATGTTTGTGATGCGAATTGGTTTCATGGTCAGAGATGAGAGTGAGACTGCGGTGCGAAGGATTTGACCACCACCCTCACCATATGCGCCATCAATTTCAATCATCGAAGTAACCCTGTGAGAGAATTGTCCACTCCGTTATGAACTTCTTCCTCCAGAGCATATTTTGACCTAGTCCTAATCCTTATTTGTGCTACAATCCCCCTCAAAGAGAGTTCATGATGAAGTCATTATTCATAGGGCGATTCCAGCCAATCCACAAGGGACACATCCACACAATCAAACAGATATTGAATAAGAAAGAAGACATAATCATCGTTGTTGGTAGCTCACAATACTCACATACACCAGAAAATCCATTTACTGGGGGTGAGCGAGTGATGCTTATTAGACAGGCATTGATTGATGAGAAACTCCCCCTAGATCGTATCACTGTGATTCCCCTGTCGGACATTAACATCCATCCACTCTGGGCGAGTCATATGCGGTCATTTGTGCCAAATTTTGACAAGGCTTACAGTCATAATCCCCTTGTCAAGAGACTCCTTGAGGAAAATGGTATTAAGACAGACTCGACCAAGCTTCTGGAGCGTTCTCAATACAGCGCTAGTCATATTCGCGACTTGATTAGGTGGGGTAATGATGAATGGGAATCTCTTGTTCCAGAGGGTGTAGCCATTTTAATAAAGAAACACAAGTTGGATGACCGAATTCGTGAAGTTGGCGAAATCAGGACGAAACGTTGATTTCATGGTAGTCTTTAAATATAAACCGAGATGACGAAGTGTTGGTGAACGTAAATGCTAGGTGAACACGTTCCGAGATATTAATAGAACTCTAATTCTCAGTCCTAGTCAATTCCATGCATCACAACTCGAACAGAGGATAAAATCATGAACAGTCAAAAGAAAGACACCAAAACTGCCATTTTCGACATAGACAAGGAAAAAGACTTTCCTGACTGGTTTACAGAGATTGTTCGAGTGGCAGAGCTTGCAGATGTCAGATACGGTGTCAAAGGGTTCACCCCTTTCCCTCCGTGGAGCACAATGAGCATTGAGCTGATGTTTGACATTCTGGAAGAGGCCTTCCATAGGACGGACCACTTGCCAATGATATTTCCTACAGTCATTCCAGAAGCAAACCTTAGGAAAGAGGCAGACCACGTTGAAGGGTTCGCTCCCGAGGTCTTCTGGATATCAGAGGTTGGTGACGGCGAGAAGTTAGAAGAGAGACTGGCTCTCAGACCCACCAGTGAGACCGCAATCTACCCTATGTACTCACTCTGGGTGCGTAGTTGGAGAGACCTGCCCCTAAAGAGATACCAACGTGCATCCATCTTCAGATCAGGGATCAAGAGTACTCGACCATTTCTACGGGGAAAAGAGTTTCTCTGGATAGAGAGCCACAATGTCTATGCGACACATGAAGAGGCCAAAGCCCAAGTCATAGAGGATATTGAGATCACAAAGGAGGTCTGCACTGACAACTTTGGGTTACCGGTTATGGCATTCAAAAGGACACAGTGGGACAAGTTTCCTGGAGGTTTCAATACGTACGCAGCAGACGCACTGATGCCTGATGGAAAGGTGGTTCAACTACCCTCGACCCACGACCTAGGAGACAACTTCTCCAAGGCGTTTGACATCACATTCCTGAACAAGGAGAACGAAACAGTTCATGCTTGGCAGACATGCTACGGTCCTGCAATATCAAGGATTTACGGAGCAATGATCTCAATTCATGGTGACAACAAGGGTCTCAGACTCCCTTTCAAGGTGGCTCCCTACCAAGTTGTGATTGTACCAATCTTCAAGGGTAAAGATGCTGATGCTGTCCTTAAGTACTGTCAGGACATCAAGAAAAATCTCCAGAAGGCTGATATTCGGGTCTTTCTTGACAAGAGTGAGGAAACTCCAGGATGGAAGTACAACTACTGGGAGATGAAGGGAGTCCCCATACGAATTGAGGCTGGTCCTCGAGACCTCAAACAGAACAAGGTCGTCATGTTCCGTCGTGATAAGATGGAAAGAGAAACCATCGACCTGAAAGACCTGAAGAAAAGAGTCAATGTTCTTGGAAAAGAGATTGATGAGTATCTTCTCAAGAGTGCAGAGGCAAAGTTAGAAGGACTCGTAGTTGATGCTGAGCGATTCGGTGAGATAGATGATGCTCTTGACCATGGAAAGATTGCGCGAGTACCCTTCTGTTCAATAGAGATGGATGGATATTCCTGCGCTGAACAGGTCGAGAAGAACACTCGTGGTGAGATCCGTGGTACTCGAATGGACATTGATGAAGAACCCGAAGGTCTATGTGTTGGATGTGGCAAAGTCGCCAAAGAGGTCGTCTATATAGCACGGTCGTATTAGAGTAACAAACATTGGTTTTCTGATTCTAGAAAACCATGGACCCCTGTCTTGGAGTTGAGTGATTGAAGGTACTTGTTCCCTACCCTGATGAACTTGTCAAGATATTTAAAACCATAGTTGGTGATCAGGCTGAAATTGTTCAGTCAGAACGTTCAGTAGAATCAATGCTTGAGTTCGGTGGTGATGCAGAAATCATCGCATCCGTCATCGTTCCTGGTGAGTATATTCGGAAGTCATCGAATCTTCGAATGATTCAAACATTTGGAGCTGGAATCGATAGAGTTGACCTTGATGCTGTGAGAGAACGTGGCGATATCATTGTTTGTAACAATCATGTCAACTCTGCAGAAGTAGCTGAGTATGCAATATCACTTCTTTTCGCAGTTGCCAAGAATCTCATTCCAAGTGATAGAGAACTTAGGACTGGAAATTGGGTCCACAGATGGGGCGGTCCTGTTCCTAATCTTGAGATTCGAGGAAAGAAGGCGCTCATTATTGGATTGGGTCATATTGGGGCTGATATAGCTGCGAGATTGAAGTCCTTTGATGTCACAATCACTGCTGCCACTCGTAGTGGGTCCTCGAGTAATGATGAATTTGTAGACCAAGTCGTTAGTATTGATGAAGTACAAGCCCATGTCGCGGACTCTGATTTTGTCATCCTATCCTTGCCCCTGACAGCTGAGTCAGAGGGTCTTGTCAATAGAAAGTTTCTCTCCTGGATGAAACCAACTTCTATCTTGGTGAACATATCGCGTGGTCAGATAATTGATGAACTGGCACTCTATGATGCATTAAAGGAGAAACGGATCCACGGTGCAGGAATTGATGTGTGGTGGAGGTATCCGTCAGAATGGCGTGGTACTGCAATTCCGTCAGCTGATGTACCCTTCCACGAGCTAGATAATATTGTAATTTCACCCCATCGGGCGGCTTTTTCTGAGAACATTGAACGTGAATTGTTCCTGTTTGCAGGTAATAACATCCTCCGATTCATTCGAGGTGAAACACCTCACAACATAATCGACCTTGAACAGGGCTATTAATCATTGAGAAATAAAGTAGGAGAACTTCAATCCTCTCGTCATATTAGATTGTAATAGGGAGTATAGTCTCATGGCGCGTACAATGTTCCTCAGTGAGTCAGAGAGTCAAGACTTTAAGGACACCATCACTTATCGCAGAAGAAACAACCATTCGAGGGACAACATTTTGACCCTAGAGAGTCTATCCGACATACCTGGTGTAGGTGAGAAGGTCAAACAGTCACTTGTCGACCACTTTGGAAGCGAGGCTGTAGCAATAAAGGTGATTCAGGATTCGCGTGTTGACCTAGTAGCCGCTGTCCCAGGCATTGGATCTAGACAAGCAGTGAACATTGTCAAGGGAGTATTCGAACACGAATTTGGCGCAACATCCAACATGTTACTCCGAAGTGTGGATATTCGAAAAATCTACGAGGCAAGCCTCGATATCATCAGAGATTATGCAAATACAACCTATGCAAAAGACAAGTTATTCTTGTATTTTCCACTACCTCCAGAGAAGACCGATGTCATTCTTGAGAGACAGAAGTACTTTGCAGATGCTGGAGAAATGGCTAGAGGGCTCACGACTGAACAACGCGAGCAGCTGAGGAGTCTGTTGGGTCAAGTCAGAGGTCTATATCGGAGAATAAAACCTCGGAGAATTGAAGGTCGTGTTGTAATTACGAATGATTCTAAGGTCTTTGACATCTTGGTGAAGGAAGGTGTAGACAGATGGTGTCCTGTCTATGTTCTATCAGAAGGTGAGAGCGGTGCTGAATATGCTCAGGGTTATGATTTAGTGATGTACATCTCCCCACTTGGAGTCTATGATGAGTCAATAGATATGCTGGATAATGTTGAGCTTCTCGGAAAAGACTGGTCGTTAGAAGATGTCCTTCCCGAGAAGACGGTTAGCTTTTACGCACGAAATTATCGAGTAATTGATGCGTCCTGTCAGATAGTCGAAGCCTTCGATAAGATCCCAACAAATGACTCAGTTTCTACATTTACATCTGGAATGGACTTTGAACGACTCAACAAGGTTGGTGAGATTCTAAAGAACATTGACGAGACTGGAGACCTGGCACAAGGCATTGATTCTGAGCTTGACAGATATCGAAATGCTGTGAAGGTGTTCCCGACAGCTGTAGCTGAAACTGAATCTTGGTTGAATGAAGAGATAACAACCCGGATTTCGAAGAGCAAGGTAACACTTGGAGGGCAACAGATTATCAGTATCTTACAGTCTGCTGATATGGAGGGTGCAGAAAGTGGTGCACTAAGGAATATGCTTCCTGCTGAGATTGTTGAAACCTTCACTACAACGCTTCAAGAGGCTGAAGATAAGCTAGTTCAGATGCTTGGACTCACAGCCAGAGAAGCTGACTGGGTGACTGGCATCATCAATGAAGAGATTTCTCTGCCTGCCAAAATGATAACCTCCCAAATCAATGATCTTGAAGATAGGCTAAGACGGATATTTGCTGAGAAACAATTCCGACTTATCAAAAAGTTTGCAAACGAACTAGATGAGCTGAAGAATGTGGTAACTTCAGTAGTTCAGACATTGCTTGAGTTTGATCTATTTCTTGCTGTGGGACTTTTTTCTGCCGATTACAAACTACAAACTCCCGAAATTTCCCGCGAATACACAGGTGTGGGTGTTAAGGCAGCCACGAATCTATTCTTGACTGAGAGTTACATCAAAGGAAAGCATGGTACAGTCCAAGCGATTGATTATGCAATCGGTAAGACACCATACCAACCTGAGGGTACAAACGGGGAGAATTGTGCGATTCTATCAGGTGCAAACAGTGGTGGAAAGACCACCACGATACAAACCCTTGCTCAGATAGTTGTAATGGCACAATCAGGATTTCCAGTTCCAGCAGAGAAGGCATACCTTCCAATCTTTGAAGAGCTCTATTTCTTCTACAAGAGCCGTGGTATGGTGAGTGCTGGTGCATTTGAAACAACTCTGAAGCAATTTGCTGAGATTGTAATTTCAGACAAGTCGAAACTAGCATTGTTTGACGAGGTTGAAGCTATTACTGAACCAGGTAGCGCCGCGAATGTAATTGCAGGTCTCATCGAAATACTTCAGAGCGACCCTACTACTTCAACCGTTATCTGCAGCCATCTAGCTAAAGAGATTGAAGAGGTCACAGAGGTTCCAATAAGAATCGATGGTATTGAAGCGAAAGGACTTGATGAGAACCTAGATCTTATTGTGGATAGAACTCCTAGGTTCGGCGTACTTGCAAGAAGTACCCCCGAACTCATTGTTGAACGCCTTTCGAAGCTAGCAAAAAGCCCCAAGAAGGAAGTCTACATAAAAATCTTAGAGAACCTCACAAGGGAACGAACCAAATGAGTCAAGGTATCTAATGATAGAGCTACCACTGTGTATCCTATAGACCTGAGACAATGTGATTCATCTTGTAATGGGTTTTCTTCTCTTTTTACTCAAGCGCAGTCCCTAATACAATAAGAATTGTATGAGTTCAAATACGCATATCAACATGAATCATTATGAAAGAACTAGGTCTGTGGACTAGGGCTTTTGATAAAGCTCCACGTGCGCGACTGAAAGCCCGAATGAAGAGTTCGAAGAAGTCTTCAAAAGGGAAGTCGTTACTCTTCAAGAAAGAATCAACATCAGATTCTGGAGAGTCCGCGGCTTTTCACTCTGTCCAATCGGACCTTGTCAGTTTCAGTAATGAAACTGGTGAGAGTGATAATGACCCCGCCGTGGTAAAAACTGTGGAAACTCTCTCTGTTACTGGAAGTGATGAACCAGCATTCAAACAGGAGAAAGAAGCCAGGTCTTCAGGAGGGATCCCATCCCAATGAACGTTGACAAAGCTCCTGCTAATTTCACATTTCGTAGGAATGTGGGAGGTGGCGATACTGGCAGGAGAAGGGTGGAACATAGAAATATCTTGCAGTTGAGGTTCACTCACCAAAAAATGGAAGATTTAGGTCATGAGTCAGCGTGTGCTTATCTTTGGGGATGCTCATATCCCCTCGCGAAGAGATTCAATTCCAAAAGCATTCTTCGACCGCATAGAGAAGACTAGTTACGATCTTGCTCTGATTACGGGTGATCTCGTTAGAGAATCAGACATGTATTCTGCACTCCCACCATTACCTCGCTGCTTCATTGTAGTTGGTAATATGGACTATGGGAGTCCATACAATTTTCATGAACAGATTCAGCTCGATGAGTTTAAACTCCTTCTTCTTCATGGAACCCAGTTGCGTCCTCGTGGAAGTATCGCGCACCTCCGGGAAGTTGTACAAGGGATAGGAGCTGATATTGCAGTTCACGGTCATACGCATAAGGCATCCATTGATTTGTACAAAGATAGACTGTTCTTGAATCCTGGAACTGTATCTGGGGCCACAGGAGGTTGGGGAGGAAAAACTGATGCAAGTTTTATCGAGCTTGATTTGGACAAGAACAAACTCGAAGTAAGATTGTTCTACACTGACTGGAAGGTCGTAAAAAAATCAGAAACTCATTATCAAAAACAAGACACTCAAATCGTGCGTGTCTAGTATTCTCCCCAAGGATCTGGACTAAGAAGCCGCATATAGAGCCGCTTTAGAACATTAGAGCTCTCGAACAAGGCTTTCTTGACAATTATTTCTACATCGACTTTCTTCGAACCCTTTCCACGGAGTTTGCCAAACCTACCCTTTGAAATCCCCTTAGGAGCTTTAACCTTCTCAGGAGTCGCTTTTCCAATCTCTTCCTCTGGATATATATCCCGAGTGAATTTAAGATCAGTAAAGAATGTTGAGAGTGTTTCTTTGGTTGCCACGTCTTCAGTAGAGTTTCCTGCCATTGCAGACACAAAATTCAATGCTCTTTTCCTGAGATGTTTTGAAAGAATGGATTGAATCTCTTCTGCAAGATCGCGATTCATTCCACAAGAGATGCCTATGTTGATCATTAGTATTCTGATTCGATCAAGAAGAACACCAGTGTCACCACCCACAAAGCCCTTTCCTCTCATTGATACAAGCCAGTCCTCATAGGTCTGATTGACATTGCGTAAATCATCCTCAAACTTGACCAGTTTTCCAATTTCATCTGGTGGTATCAATGCACACCAGACCGTCATTGAAAAGTGATTGTCTTCGGATGACATACGAGGGACTTGTGATTATCCGTTTTCAGTATTGCGTGCTTGAGCTGTTTATAATACTCTAACGATTAGTGGAAAATCAGTGTAGTGAGTTGAATGGTAAAATTCAAGGTTTCAATTGAAGTAATCGATGTTCTAGGTGATGGTAAATGCTCATTGGGTCAGAAACCTGGTATCATTTACGACTATCCTGAAGACAGAGGAAAAATGTGTCCAAGCTCATTCTATGTCCTTTATCCATGGATAATGGTAATGTTATCAGGTGGTAGTTTGTGGGATTCAAAAGACCACATGACCACTGGCTGTCCTGATTACAAACATCAAGTTGTCTATAAAATCTCCCGAAAAGTTGTTGAGGAATAACTCCTACTCTAATTTCATGCATGACGACACGAAATATTCAATCAGTACCAAAATTGAACACGGTCCCCTAGAATTGATTGATATCCCCACTATGATTGAAACAAGCAAGAAGAAATGGCAGAACTTCTCTCTGTGTGAGGTAAACGACTGTATTGTTCGGTTGGGCGTGATTCATGGTGAGTTTCATTGGCACAAACACGACCATGAAGACGAGTTCTTCTATGTAATTGACGGTCTACTTCATATGGATTTAGAAGAGAAAACTCATGATTTGACACCAGGACTTGGAATCATGGTACCAAAGGGAGTACTTCATCGAACAAGGGCTCCTGATCGCACATCGATTTTGTTGGTTGAAGGCAAAACAGTGACAGCAACCGGTGATTAGAGAGGCTCAAGAATTGAACAGAGAAAACGAAAGCTGGATTTAGTGCCTATTTGAGTCAATTCAAATGATTAGCGTCTTACAATCACTTATGATTTGATAAAAGTCCGATTTATTACACCTTGATACTGACACAATATTACTTCAAAAGGGAAACCATGTTCATAATGATATTCGATTAAGGCGTTGTGTATTATTGATTAGTAGTCGAAAAATCCTAGGTCAAGTTGGTATACGCGTGTTACTAACTTTTGCTGCAGCAGGAGCATTGACCGTTATAGGATCACGCGCCTGGGATTCACCCACTACAATTATGGTATTTGACACACTTCTTGCCTTATTGGCAATTACAGCTGCGGCCTATGTTTACGGAACTTATAGACGTAATCCATCCACCCAGCACTTGATCTACTTCGCAGCCCTAATCACACAGAGCATCATCTATATTGGCAGTGTTGTTGATTATTTGCTAGGACTCACTTCACCAGTTATACTGAAAACTCCAGCTCGCATAACAACCGACATCATAGAGATTTCAATGCTAGCAATCATGTTTCTAGCTGCAACTATTCTACGGAACAAAACGTTTTCACCTAGAGAATATCGCGCACTAATTCTCCTGATAATTGTAGGATCTCTATCCTTCTATGGATTATTCTTTGCATTCGTACTTACAACACTCTCGCTAGGATCACTCATTATCATTGGTTTTATCGCAGCTTTGATTGCTATTGTTGCTTTTTCGCTTGCAGGAATACATGCACTAAAGCATCCAGCAGATTCGTCGAAATATGATCTGATTCTTCTATTGTTGAGCTTCACAGTATTTGGTTTAGCTAGTATTCCACTATTTCTGAATCTGATTTTCCCCTCGACGATTTGGATTCTGTCGCTCGCTTTACAATCTGGGGGCTTCATCGCATTTACAATGGCAGTTGCTATTCCATGGCAATTGGATATGGGCATAAGTCGATGGAGAGCGGATTCCTCAATAGCCACTCTATGCCTATTATCTCTTACACCATTCATTATATTCGTACTTGCTGAAACACCGGATGCTGGACCATCTTTGTTTATAGGAGCGTATTACCTCTCGCATGCGGAGGCAGCATTTCTCTCTGGGCTAATCGCTGTTTTAGTTTACGCTCACTCAAGAAGAAATCCGTCTCCTGAGTATTTCCCCCTAATACTATTGTTTATCTCGTGGGCGTATATGGAACTGCACTTGGTGCTATTCACTCCTTATGACGTGTTAATCGCTGGAAATGAACCTGTTCTTCCGTATGTCATAGGAAGCATACTATCTATCTTTCTCCTGTTTTGGGCAACAAATAACTTCAAGGAATCACCTCCTCACCCGTCGGCGAGTTACTCAGTTCAGAAGATCATTCTTTGGATTTGTTTGGTAGTGTCTTTTGTTTGGGTCGGTGAATTAATCAGAAATCAGGTTATTCAGGGCTATCCCGGAGTGAGCAACACTCCTATAGCAGCTGCGTTCATCCTAGTAGCTAATCTCTTTGCTATGTTCGCATTCATCTATCTCGAGTATCTACTTACTACAAAGGCTGGAGGTTGGGAATCAGCCGGTGTTGTCACAGCTGGATTTCTATCGTTATGGATTGTACGGAATATTCTCAAAGCAGTTTTTGAAGCTTGGTCAATTGGGTGGTGGGCAGCGGAGCTTTTGCTCCTTGCCGGTCTAGTTGTGGGTCCAGTTATTTTGGGTATGCTATATCTAAGCAGTATGTTTGAGGCTGAAACTTCACAACGCAAGGCTACAGTCTACGCTGATTTATTGGGACATGACATCACAAACTACCTACAAGCCATCCAAGTCGCGCTTGGAATTATGACTCTAGATGATGCTCCACCAGATGCTAAAACAAAGGCTCTTGAGGAAGCTAGACTTAGTTTGACTAGAGCAGACCATCTAATAAGAAATGTCAGGTATTTGGGTCAACCATCTAGTATTCATGCAAGAAATATTGAAAGAATGGATTTGATGGCTTCCATTCGTGTAGCTCTGAATCAGGTTATTCAGATAAGTTCTCCAGATGAAATTGAGTTCAACATCAGAGTAGTTGAAGGCGAGTGCTATGTCTATGCAAACGATCTCCTAACTGATGTTTTTATGAATCTCTTTCGCAACGCCATCAAGTATTCCAATCAAAGGAAGAGAATTGATGTAGAAATAGAAAGTACCACCATAGAGGGCCAAGAAATGGTTCAAGTTCGCGTGATGGATTATGGTCGTGGCATCGAACCTGAGCGGAAGGAGTCACTGTTTAGTCGTTTCATGGAAGGAGCAGATGGAACTGGTCTCGGGCTGTGGGTTGTACAAGCTCTGACAGAGTCTTTTGGCGGGATGGTTGAGGTCATGGACAGAGTAATTGGGGATTATTCACAGGGAGCTGTGTTTGTTGTAACACTACCTGCATGTGCAGATGATGATATTTCGATTGTGCAATGAAATCAAATGAACTGAAGCGATATTGGGTCGAAGAATTGGTCTTTGCTCAATCCTTTTAGGTGTATAGAAAAACCAGCGATATACTATAGAGGTGAATTCATGAGCCACGATAATATGACTATGTGTGACCTTGCAGAGGAGAAAGATATAGAAGAAATGAAAATCCGTGCGAAAGGAGCAAGGTGGATATGCAGTGAGTGTGGACGTTCTGCAAGAAAGAAGGAAGACCTCTGCGAGCCAATTGAGCTTTAAAACACGCTTGATGAATACCCGTCAAGAATCAGTAAAAGAAGTGGCGCCGCCGGTAGGGCTCGAACCTACGACCAACAACTGTCTGACTCTCGACCATAAGATCGAAAGGTAACAGGCTGTCGCTCTACCAACTGAGCCACGGCGGCTTGTATCGAGGTCGGGCCACAGATTCGAATATTAACATTGCTGTTTGGTTACTCTATCTGGGTCTAGATTTAGTCTTTCGCAGACTCATGAGTCGAGATCCATACTTGACAAGTACTACAACCACAACGAAGGCTATTACTCCTACAGTGATTAGATTGCTTACTGCGCCACCAATGAACGTGACTTGACTAGTTGCATGATATCTAGCACCAACATCATCCACACCGAACAGAGTGATGTTTGTAGACCCTCCTGGATAATCAGCAGTATTGAATTGCCATGCAATGCTGTTCCCGATAACAAAATGGACTTCATCTCCATTGAAGTATACTGTCAGATTTTGAACGCTTTCAGGACCACTACCCCTTAATGTGAATGTTCCCTGAATGATACTCCCTAAGGCCATTCCAACATTGCGATCTAAGACCAAGGTGAGAGATCCTTGTCCAGCGACTTGCATAGGGAGACAGCTAATCAATCCAACTAATAGTAGAATACTGATGTATCTATGTTTCAATGTATATCAACCACCAAACAAGAATGTGAAGATGTTATCCAAAGTCATCATGATAACAAACCCGATCATTATGCCCCATGTAGCTACACGCTCATTTCCACTTGAATGACTCTCAGGAATCATTTCATCTCCCACAACGAAGATCATTGCACCAGCTGCAAATGCTAGTCCATATGGTAGTAGAAAAGCAGCAACTGAAACTATTGAGACCCCCAGAAGACCTCCAATTGGTTCAACCAATCCTGTTGCGAGAGCAAGCAATACAGCCCTACCTCTTGGATATCCCTCTCTGACTAAGAGTGCGGCCACTGCTAATCCCTCAGGCATATTTTGTAACGCTATTGCCACTGCAACCGAGATTCCAGTCAATGTGTCCTCCAAACCAAATGAAACCCCTACGGCCAAACCCTCAGGCAAATTGTGAATTGTGATTGCTAGTATGAGAAGCCACACTCTCGTCAGATTTGACGAAGGTCCTTCAGTACCCTTACCGAAGTGCGTGTGAGGGATATACTTGTCAGCTAAATGAACAAAAATCCCTCCTAGTGCGAAACCTAACACAACCACTGTCAATATATCTGTCCAATCATTCACAATTGGGTCTTCGAGTGCTGGTACAAGAAGACTGAATGAAGATGCAGCAAGCATTACTCCTGCAGCGAAACCCAACATGATGTCCAGAGTTCTTCGGCTAAAATCACGCTTAATCAAGATTGGTAGCGCACCCACTCCTGTTGCAATTCCTGCTAATGCACTTGCAGCAAAACCAAGAACTATCGTATCACTGAAGAGTTGCATTGTAGAATCTGGTTTCTCTCTCACTCTTAAGGAAGCTGCTTTGAAACTGAGTGAAAGTTTGGAACACGTGTTCCAATAATATCAGCTAATGGGAACAAGAGGTATTGCGGCTCTTTTCACAATCAGCTCCACTTGACAGATTCGCAATCCCAATCTCTCAGAGTCCTGCTGAGTTCTCCAACATGGTGCATATTGTGACGCAGAAGATACACCAATTTCTCAAATATAGAACCAAACCAATGAAACTCGTCTATCTTTTGGAGATCCTGATTGGTCATAGAGCTGAGTAAGGAAGAAAGCTTCTCCCTTGTATCTGTTAGATATGACTTCACAAGTTCTTTTGTGAGCTTTGGCAGAACATCTTCCTTGATGTCAATACCATCTTCCCATCGAATTCCCGCCCGTTCTCCCCACTTCATTACATCCGGGTCACTGCCCATATAGAACTGGGCGGTTTCAATCACGTGGAAAGCAGTCAATGAAAAGAACCATTTACCGACTCCACTATGCCATTTCTCATCAGTGACTGACGCAATTGCAGCTTCAAGCATCTTCCAGCTGCTAGAGTACTGTTTTGCTAATGATTTACTAATCAGATTGTTTGACAATTCGGAATTCATTGCAAGTTAGCATAGAATCAGTTACAAACATGTGTGTTCCGATTACAATTTCGCAGAAATTTGAGGGAAATTGGTGGGCCCGGCGCGATTTGAACGCACGACCGACAGGTTATGAGCCTGGTGCTCTACCAACCTGAGCTACGGGCCCGTGCTTCTCAGCTTGCACTACAGGCTTGGAACTCGTGATTGATATTAAGCTTGCGAATGGAATCCGCTTTGGTGAAACTCAGTAACGACTTAGAGCAACCTAATTACAAAGAAGCTGTTCTGAGAATGGAAAAATGGGCTGAAGATTTTCGGACTTTATATTCTCCCAAAGCAACAACGAGGCAACCTCAAGGTGCGGATTTTATGATTCTACTATTTACTTCAAACCACTGTGCGTGGTGTGGTGTTCTTAAGGCTATGTTAGAAAATGAGGGCAAGATTTTGGGAACTGAACAACTGTTCTATGAAGTGAATATAGACAAACAGCATCGAATCGCTGAGGCTTATGGAATATTAGTCGTGCCCACACTCGTAGCTGGCTCCTACAAGATCTCCGGTGTCCCCACATCCAGCGATCTTCGTTCATTTCTGTTACAGTCTGTTTCAAGAGGTTTCCAAAAGACTGGTACAAAGATGGTAAAGTCAATTCTACATGATGTTCGTCAAATCAGGGTGTCTGAAACGCACAATGACCAGATAATTCGAACAGTTTCCTAATTCAAACATGACCTCTCTTGAATCACGGGAAAACCTGCAGTCCTGTGAAGAATTTTCGAAAACTCACTCTTCTTTCTTCGGTTCTGGTACAGGTAGTTTATCTTTCTTCGGGGTCTCTTTCTTTTTAGGGGTCTTCTTTTTCCTCTTCCTTGTTGTTCTTGGAATCAGAAATGGAACTCTATCTCGATATTTGGTGTAAGTAAACTCGAATCTTTGTAGTAGTTCAAATTCTTCATAGAAGAGAAATGCAATCAAGAAAGGTGTAGCAATTAGAGTATTGAGAATCAATGGAACATAATCAAATATGAACCCTAATCCAGGTGAGAGCAAAATGTATCCTAGAGTCATGGGATGTCTGCAATAACCGTAAATCCCAGTTGAAATGAGTGAAGTACCAACTGATTGCTCTACATCAAATCCCAAAGATCTCCTGTAACCAAGAGTTACGAATCCTGAAGTGATGAAAACAATCGCTAATGCGATGAAGATTACACCAAAAATCACTTCCAGTACGCTCAATAAGGAGCTTGGATATAATCCAGGGAAGAAAAACCAAGTTCCATTTATTGCAAAAACTAGCACCATCGATATGATTAGAGTAGCAAGAAAGACAATAATCGGAGCTCCAATAATGATGTATCTTTTTCGATTCTTTCGGGTCTGCTTTTCGTTCATCTTCCCCTATCTCCTTTGTCTGACAAAGAGAGCCAAGAACTAGTCATAGAACTCGTTTATTAAGTTTCATATGACAATTAAAGAAATTATTTCTCAATAAAAGAACTATAAACTCATTTTCGGGTTTCATAACGGTCAATAATTCATTTTCCACTAGATACAAGCTAGAGTATCAACGGTTTTTGCACAACCTTAATAATCTCAAATAAGGGTCCCTCGATTAAGCCCCGATAGTGTAGCACGGCCCAGCATCGCGGGTTTTCGACCCGTAGACCCGGGTTCAAATCCCGGTCGGGGCACCATCTCAGTTTCAATTTTAATTCATTGACAGGAGCATGTTGAAGTCAGAAGATTTGAAAGAATGAGTCAACGCTCCGGATGATAACACATCAACTCCGCTCTCTGCATATGCTTTTGCATTTTCATCATTAACTCCCCCAGAAACTTCTAGAATCACCTTGTCACGAAGCCCTTTGCTCTCAAGGACTTCTACGACTCCTCTAACATCCTTTGGTTTGAAATTGTCAAGGAGAACTATGTCAGCTCCTGCATCTATTGCCTCTTCGGCATCTTGAAGTGTGCGAGCTTCGCATGAGATTTTCTTACTGAAAGATACAGACTCTCTGGCTGCGGTCACAGCTGCACGCACCCCTCCTGCAGCAGTGATATGATTATTCTTAATCAAGACCATATCATCAAGTGCATAGCGATGAGGATCACCACCGCCTACAACAACAGCACGTTTCTCAAAGAATCGGAAACCAGGTGTCGTCTTTCGTGTGGCTGCTAACTTGACATTGGGACTCCCTTCTCTTGCCACGCTTACCATTTTATTGACCTTGGTGGCAATCCCACTCATTCTCTGGACAATATTGAGACAAACTCTCTCTATAGTAAGTAGGGTCCGAGCTGAGCCCGATAAGCGCATGACAGGTTGCTGAGGATTCACCCAGTTTCCTTCGAACGCCAACACCTCATACGTGAGCCCAGAGAACTTTGCAATTACCGCAACCTCTTCAATCCCTGCGAGCACGGTTTTTTCTTTTGCATATATTGTCGCCAAAGCAGTAGTATCTTCAGGTATCGTTAGTTCGGTGGTAAGATCTCCAGACCTCACATCCTCTTCGATGAATTTCTTCAGCCTCTCAATAGCTTCTGGAGGGAGGTTGCTAAACTGCAATCAATTTCACTTCCTTTGGTGTCTGGGGTTTCTTACGATGTTTCCCCTTGGTTTCTCCTCACCGAAAATCTCAGCCTGAAACGACATAAACTCAGTCTCAGGGTCTTTCCAAGCATCTACGGGGAGGCCTGCCTTGTTACAAGTATGTTCCAGAAACTCCTTTGTGTCCCATTTCCAGTCCACAGGTACCTGAGGGAGAAGAAGACCTCGAAACACGCCTCTACTAGCGATTAACCCATCTCGTCCAACCTTTATTAGCTCGAGTAGCTCCTCTGGTTTTGTATACTCAATTTTCTTTGGTGGAGTCAATACACTCAAGTCAACAATGATTGAGTCAAGTTCCTTTTGTGTGATTGCTGGAAATCGTGGATCATTGACTGTTGAGTCTACTGCTGAATCAATGGTTGCCTCAACTAGTGGTGATGTAGGATAAGGACGACCGATACATCCTCTCAAACTAACTCGATTGTCTAGGATAGAGTTTAGTGTTACAAAAACGCCTGATTTGTTACGCAAGCGGTCAGGTGTGTCTTCAGGAGTCTCAGGTTTTTGTTTGATTTTGACAACATCATCAACTGTCCTTCTGGCTAGTTTGACAAGGAAGATACCGTCTTCATCAGAGAATGTATAGACCACTATGCGTCAACTCTGTTTTCTCAGTACTATTTTCTTGTTATTTATTCTTGCACTCGTCAAGATTTGTTCACAGGGACCATCCCTGCAATACCTGGTCCGAGAATGAATTCTCCATCTCTAAACACGACATTTCCTCCCACAATGGTGGTCACAGGTCGGGCTAGGACTCGTCGCCCCTCAAATGGAGTTGTTTTTGCCTTTGAGTAGAATTCCTTTCCAGATATTGTTCCTTCCTGAATCCTTGCAAGTACAATGTCTGCATCATATCCTTTCGCAAGGATTCCTTTTGATTCGAGTCCAAGAATTCTTGCAGGTGCTGAACTACAGACTCTCAGATAATCTATCCATGACATCCGTTTCTCAAACACCTCTGTGAGCATGACTGGGAGTACTGTTTCAAGCCCTGGTATTCCAGAGGAAGCCTTCAGAAAAGGTGCAGTTTTTTCCCACTTCTTATGTGGAGCATGATCTGTTGCGACACAATCAATCGCACAATTCTTCGTCAAAGCCTCCAACAACATGCGATTGTCATAAGGTGATCTCAGTGGTGGAAGCATCTTCGCTAAACCATCTTCATGACTAAAATCGCCACCTGAAAGAAATAGATGATGTGGAGTGACCTCTGCCGTCAGAGAGTCCTCGGCCCTATTCTTATGGACTAGTCTTGCAGAAGCTGCACAACTGACATGGCAAACATGTAATCTAGCTTCGTACTCGACCTTAGCATCTATGAACGACTGAAGTGAATCTACTTCACTCTCACAACTATGTGAGAGAAAGAATTCCTCCATATCCCTTGGTATTTTTCTCAATGCAGGTGATTCTGGATGGAAAAGAAGAGGAATCTCGCTAGCTCGTGCTAATTTCATACAATCCCTGATTCGGTTCTTGTCGTATTTCGTGTCCTTATCTAAGGGTGTATGAGGAAAGACCTTCAGACCTAGGATATCACGAAGCATCTGAACATCGAAATCCTCGATAATATGGGGTATCCCTGCATGAAACCCGACATTGACGTGTCGTGACTCGCGTGCTCGAGCTATCTTTTCGTCAAGTGTCTTCTTATCCAACACTGGTGGATCCGAATTAGGCATATCCACAACAGTAGTTACACCGCCTGCAGCAGCTGCCATTGTACCTGACTCAAAATCTTCTTTGTCAGTCTGTTTCAAGTCTCTGAGGTGTACGTGAATATCAACGATACCAGGTAGGATGTATAATCCTCTACAGTCAATCACATCTCGGTGTTGTGGTTCTTCCCCGTGTTTGTAAATTCCCTCTATTTTACCAGCTTCAACTGCCACTGAACGAATAGTTTCTAGTCCATTCTCGATGAAAATACCATCTTTGAGGACCAAATCAACGGTCATATGATATCAACGCCAGCGTTGTCAGCGACTTATAGACGCTGAATGGCTTTACTCAGTCACATCCGGGACCTTAAACTTGTTTGCAACAAACCGTGTGAAGTCTGTTGCGCTTATCATCCCAACGAGTCTGTTACCTTCCCCTACGACAGGCAAAGTATTCAGCTTTGCATCGAGCATTTTTACTGATGCTTCTGCAATCGACTCATCTGGTGTGGTAAGAGGTGGTTGTTGGAGCATTGCATCCACAACACGGATTTGTCTGACCTGATTTGCACGATGCTTATCCGGAACCTCTACAGTGAACTTGGCCATAGCAATTGCAACCATTCTCTCTGTAATCAGACCCAATACACGTCCTCCATCAGTGACAGGCATACCTGAAAAACCTGCAGCAAGCATGTCGCCTCTAGCCTTGATAAGGCGTGCCACTGGGTTGACTTGAAGAATATCTTCAGTGGTCATGAGCTCCTCTACTTTGACATCCTTGAACTTCTTTACGAGCTCAGAAATCTGAACCTTTGTGACTACACCCAAGAGATTGCCTTCCTCATCAACAACGGGACACCCGCTCATTCCGCGTTCCACCATGAGCTGGGCAACATCAGTCACATCATCCTCAGGATCGACTGTTATCACCGTATCAGTCATTGCACTTGATACATGGAGCCTCTTGATTGAAAGAGCTACTACCTTACTTACACCCAATCTGTCAGCGATATCAGCATACGTGAGGATTCCCTTAACTTCCTTCTTATCAGTAATAACCAGCCTTTCTACTCCCTTCTTCTCAAGTTGTTCGAGCGCATAAGACAATCTCTGATCCTTGCTGATTGTCACAGGCTCGACCATAATTTGGCTCACTTTCATCACAATGTTCTCCTATCATTTTATTCCTTACACAATATAGGTTGGTTCGTGGCGTGTGACCAACTAACTTGGCACGACTCACACAAGTATTCGCCATCTTCTTCAAACAGATCGTTTGAGTACTCTCCACAGCTATCGCATTGGCCTCCATAAGCAATTTCGTCGCTTTCTTCCTTTACTTTGACCCCCTCACTTCTAAGACGGAGGGACTCTACGAGGATATCAATTAGTTCCGGAGACCAGCGTAGCAGGTCTCTAGATGTGATTATTCCTGCCAAGGAATTATTCTTCAGAACTGCAACACGACGAATGTTGCTTTTTGCCATCACCCTCATGGCTTCAGTGAGTGCTGTACCAAGTTCCACGTGAATAATTGGTGATGACATTACCTCTCGGGCGTCAGTGTTTTTTGGATCTCTCTTCTCTGTTATCACACGTCTGACTATATCTGCTTCAGTGATTATTCCTATTGGTCGGTCCTTTTCAGTGATAATTATTGATCCGATATCCATCTTAGTCATTGCAGTAGCTACTTCGAATACTGTTGCGTCAGGTGGCATAGTCACAACGTTGACAGACATTATGTCTCTCACAAACATTGAATGAGAGGGGTCAGACATTTGCGTTACCTCAATTCTATTAGAAGTTGGTCAGACGCCCAGCCAACCGACAGAGTGTCTTCTCGAGCTGGATTGTCACTAGTTCGATTTTAAATGTGTCTGTCCTCTCGTCTATCAGAATACTGATTGATTCTCAATGTTTAATTTTTCCTCCACCTGAAGGTAACACCCTCATCATATCTTCTTGAGGAATCTGACTTACGAGAACGGCTTTGTCCTCTGGGACAATCCCTTTGAGCTTCGAAATGAGTTCTTTTACTAGTTGCCCTTTCTTCCCGGGTCCCGGTATCACTTGAACATAGTATTCTGTTTGGGCAGCTACTGCAGAAGGTGGACCTGACATAGGAATTGCGTATTCTTCCTCAAGTAGAACTCCTACTCCAAGCTCAATTGGCATCTTTCGAATATAATTCTTCGACTTATAGATCATCACTGCCCCTGTTGGTAAGTATTCACCTGAAGGTGGACTGAAACTGACTTGCTCTGGATTGACCCAATACGCATCACCACTGGAAAGTTCATCCTGCCATGCTCTTGAGAAAGTGACTGCAAACTGTGCAGCCTCTTCGAGGGTCTTCTCACTAGGTGGATCATCAGGCACTTTGATCACAGTATAGGGAGCCCCATGTAATGCAGCATGCAAGAAGACATCATTTGGCCCCATCTGTCTTTTTGCAAGATTCTCGTTGCTTTTGACATCGCGACCTCCAAGAACAAGAAAGCCTTCTGAAGAAATGAACCAACGAAACTTCTCATACCACCGTTTCTTTCGGGTCTTAACTCGAATTCGAGTCGTTTTTGGTTCGGAAGCACTCACCTCAATCTTGTCCAGTTTCTCTTTCGTCTTCTCTATCTGTTTCTTGGCTCCCTCAACCTTGGATTCAGATTTCTTTGCTTGATCATAGGCCATTGAAGCATTGTCTTGAGCAGATAATCGAATATCCAGAGTGACATCTGTATCGTTCAATTTCACTATGATCTGCCCCTGAGAGGGGATAATTCTTTGAATCAGTTGCGCAGATGGTATGCCATTCTTCCTACCTTCATCAATCCTGCTGATGATGTCATCCCATGGAAGACCTCCTGATCTTGCGTTCGTAACAGTTTCCAGAACTTCTTGAACGTCTGAGAAGAACGAGTAGATTAACTCACCATTGTTTCTCAAAATCAGTCCCTTAGAAACCAACTTCTCGATACTCTCATTCTGTTTGTCAATTATTCTCTGGAGTCTCTTCTGCTCCCTTGAGAGTGCATCCTTTTCTTGCTCATCTTCGAGTTCACTCTCAGAAACACCAAAGAACTCATCTATCGCTTGACTGAATTGATCAAAGGTCTCTGCAGGCAGTTCCTGATACAATTCAAATCGAAATGGCAAGAATGCTATGAATTGAGGTTCCTCGTCTTCAGGAGGTTCATCATCAAGTACAATGTTTGGTTCACTAGCACCCATCTTTAGTTTCTCTACAAAGTTCTGTAGACCTACTTCCAAGTCAGCAAGCGTCTGACCATCAATCTCAGGTGTCATCACCTTAGGTGCGACCTTTGAGAGAGCACAGATTTCTTCGCAGCTCAACGAGTCGAGATTAAGTCGACTAGCTAATGTTCTCACGATATTTGCATTAGAATCCTCAATTACTCCTGCAATTGCGCCTTTCTCAAGTGTGAGAATATCAGTTCCTCTTGGGGGTGGAAACTCATACAATGCCTTTGGCATAATATCCCGGTCTCGCATCTTTTTGTATCGCATTGCTACGAAGATGATATCTTTCGGATCCAATAGAAGCAGGTTTCCGTTACCAAATAACTCTGCAACAAGCTTGTATGAGCTTTCTTCATCCCCTATCTCAATGATGATAATTCGGTCCAGTTCGTGTTGTTTCACGGATAGAACCCGCTTGTCTCTCAGATATTTTCTAAGAACTGTACAGAATTTTGGGGGAACTCTTGGAGCTTTTCGTGCATACTCGGTGAGATGAATCCGATGACTTGGTTGAATAAGAAGTTGTGACGTACCTCCGCCTGGCTTGTAGAGCTTGAGCGTAAAGATATCCCGATACTGGTAGACATTCTTGATGAAGGCACCTTCTGCAACCTCACGCAGCTCTGGTAGAATGAGTCGAATGTCAACATTACTCATCGAGTTCTTCATGTCATTTCATCTCGCAAACAAACCGACATGATTATAACATCGTCGATTGAACCTGCCTCAATCAGGCCGTGAATCATGATGGACATCACACCGCTTAAGAACCTCGCCAACAGCATGTTCGGTCGATGGGCTGATACACCCAATGACCAACAGTACTATGTGAAGATCTTCTTAGCGATGATTAGCGCGCTGGTCTGTGGACTCGGAGGGCAGACGTTTGCAGGTACACGTGGAGTTCTCTTCGGTTTTCTCATGTATGTCCTATCTCTATTAGTGATTCGTTATCTACTGGACATTACACCTGAAACTATGGGCGGAACACAGAAGATGATTACAAACT